>Ga0197142_1000115_pt1 | contig 67970 bp, 49 predicted proteins | sample GBS60_MetaG_FD_148614 | JGI IMG/M metagenome (GOLD analysis project Ga0197142, IMG submission 148614) | Sediment microbial communities from Great Boiling Springs, Gerlach, Nevada, United States - GBS 60_MetaG | ecosystem: Environmental > Aquatic > Thermal springs > Hot (42-90C) > Sediment... | reverse complement strand
GTGCTGAGCTGGGATACACCCGCTCCCAACCTCACGGCGCTGGACATTGGCGAGGAATGGTACAATGCCTTCGGAGTACCTCTGCTGCTGGGCTTTTGGGTGTGCCGCCAGGAGGAGCTTCCTGCTGAGCTCCCCACACTGCTTGCTCAACTTGCCGCCGATGGGCTGCCCGAACACGAACCAATCGTCGAAGTCACTGAGTCCCCCTCCATTCCCCCACGCCAAGGCATGATTCACTGGCGCTGGAGCGAGACCCTTGCCGACGCACTCCGGCAAACTCTGCAGTTGCTGTACTACCATGGCATCGTGCCACACATTGCCGAGGTCAATCTCTGGCAGCAGTAACTGCGAATTTTCCCCTACTTGAGCTGTGGTTCGGCTATCGAACTGCTCCTGCCTGCTGCAGTGCAAATCTGCTGCAGTGTAAATTTGCAGTGCACATGTCCCCTTTCCCCGAAGGCGCACACTATGAAGCGCTATCCCCTACTTCCGCTGCTTTTGCTCGGCTCATTGCTCTGCCGTGCCCAGGAGTACATTTCCTTCACCGCCGCTGAAGGGGTCCGCACAGCACAAGCCACACTGGGTGTGCAGAGCGCTCCAGCAATGGTAGGAACGCTGAGCGTGGACACGTCGGGTCGCTCGCTGTACTGGTTTTACACCTTTCCGGATGCGGATTCCGGAGCAATAGTTCTTCGCCGGGCAGACTCTACCTTCATAGGCAGGCGTGAAGTCATCGGAGATACTGCGTGGCTGCCTGTCTATGTGCGCGGGGCACCCCTACCCCGTTGGATAAACAGCACTACGGCGATGGACCTCATCCGCGTTGTTGAGGACTTCCGGCAATGGGCTGCGCGGTACTTTGACAGCGCCCTGACTATCCTTCTTGCCGGACGGCTCCGGAGACCGCTTGTGGGATTCTTTGCCAACGACGCGGTGTGGATCTTCATCGGACAGGACACCGTTGGAGCTGGGACGACGCTTCTGTGCTGGTGCTCTGCTGACCTTACCATACCGACACCTGCCAATTGCCGTCGACTCGATAGCGGCTTTACAGCGTTCGATGGCGTCCCCATTGCACAAGGCTTGCTGGGGACTCAGGAGTTCCCCAGCCTAATCATCAGCGGTGAAAGAGGGGTGGATTCGCGCGGGCGGGCTTTCACATGGCTCTATGTCTTCCCTATGCCCGATACTCTGACTATCGTCGCGGTGCAACAACGGTCGCCCCTGGAATTCGAAGCCACGCTATGGCATGGACAGCTCGATACAGCGGATCTTCAGCGGCAATTTCCCTTCTACGTCCGCTCCTCGCCTCCGAACCCACCGTTGATAGACAGCGATTGGACAATGTACTGGATGGGGGAGCGCCCGGAGTTTCAGTCCTGGATTCGCGAGCACGGATATGTTCGCCGCTCTGCAATCCTGGTCGGAGGTGTCCCTCTGCCGCGCCAGTCTCCTTTTCCGTGCGACTACGGGTGGCATTTTACTGTGACCTCACAAGATCACACGTCGATGCTTCGCTGTTGGCACTGCTACGACGCAGGTGATTTCGATCTTTTGCTTGGCGTCGATTGCACTATTGTTGGCATTCAGGAGGAAGTCGGTGGTGGTGTGGTCGTTACACCAAATCCGGCGACCGACTTTGTGCTTGTACAGGCGCCGGGAGTGGCATCGGTGCGTCTTGAGGGAGTCTATACCTTGCTGGGTGAACGAGTAACGGTGCCCACCGCCTCCCTTTCTGCGGACATGCTGCTCCTGGATGTCCGCTCGCTCCCATCGGGCGTGTATACGCTCTCGATAGAGCTTGGCAACCGGCTACTCCGGAGCCAGCTCCGGATCCTGCGGTAGGTCGCACAAGCTGCACAAGAGGATAGATGGAACGCAAGCTCTTGTGCTCTGCTTGTCGTACCGGTTTGCCGCAAGCAGTCGTGCAGGTAGCTGCTGTAGCAGCATTTGCGCTTGCCGTTTCAGGTTGTGGACCAAACTACTTCCCCGCACTCTACAGCATGGGGCGGCTGCAGCCGGTGCCCCCCGATTTGGCAGTGCCCGCCCGCGCCTTCAGCGGCGCCGTCCACGTGGGGAAATCTCTCAACACGGGCTCACCGGACATGTTCGCTGCACAGCTTGCTGGGACGCTCTATACGCCGCTGTTTGCCCCAGGGGCAAGACGCCCGCTTGCTTCCCTTGCTGCTACGGGAATGCTCTACGGTGGCAGCATTGAGCAGAGCTTCTACGGCGCGGGCATCATGCTGCAGCCCACGCTCAATCTCCACCTGGGCGATGCACTCTGCCTCTACGGCATGGCGGAGCTCTCGGCAGCGCTTGAGCTGGGACCGTACGCAGAGCGCGTCAACACCGGTGTTCTATCACGCCTCTCTCGGTCGGCAATTCTGGTCTTCGAGCCGGCGCTGGCAGCGGGCATCTGTGTCCACCCCAGCCGCAGTAGTTTCCTGAGCCTGAGCGGACGGGTATTCACTCCACCGGCGCTCCGCATCGCATGGTGGGAGAGGACGTTCGGGGTCTTCCTTGCCGCTGTTGGGGAGCGAGGCATTCAGGGCGGGCTTACGGTGCTACTGCCCCAGCCCAGCCCGCGGCGGCGATAGCCTCGCGCATGCGGCGCAGATTGGTGGAGAGCTCCCCGCGAAAGAGCCCAGAGGCGCTCACGATGACAGCAAAGGTTCCCAAGCAATAGGGACAGCCCTCTACCTCCCGGCAAGAAGTGCTCACCGAGTGCGGTGCACTTTTACAGTCCCAGCAAGTCTTTGAGAGGTATGTGTCGGATCCGACGGCGAGGCGCAGAAGCAGGTGGAGATGCACCCGTACACCTGCGGAAGCGGTCCAACACCTCCTTTGCCTCCCGCTTGCAGCCGCGCTCGGTACTGCCGTACCGGATCTCGTAGCCGACGTGCTGGCAGTCCTTACTGTAGATTGGTGTGATAATGATCTGCTCGGCAGGATGGGTTGTTATCGTCGGAGCCGCCTCGATATCCGGTATTGTCCGCTGGAACACCCTCACCGTTTGGCACTTGTACGTGAGTCGGACCGGTTTACTGCGATGAACAAGCCGGAGCACTACCGCGCCGGTGTCGGTGAATTCCCCTTCGAGCCGTGCCGTAGCCACATCCACTCCTTCGTAGATAAGCCGAACCGTCTCTCCAGAACGCACTGCAACAGCTTGCCCTTCGTAGGTGAAGCGGATCTCCCGTGTCGGTCTAGCGCCAGGAACAAACTCTGTCTCGGTTACATGGACAACGACCGTATCGTAGACGATCTCTCGGATAGCTGGTTCACGAATGGACGGTGCATCGTAGCGCATACCACCTTCAAACGTCTGGCATCCAGCACCAAACAGGAACAGCGTTATCCCCCCGGACAAGCCCAATAGCCGTTCAGGGATGGCTCCAGACCACAGTTGGCGCTTCATAGAACCAACCCGTCAATAAGTGTAACTTGTCACGATGGGCAACTTGGCATCCCCACGCAGCACAGCTACGTACTCGCGGTCAAGAGACGTCGCCCTCTTATGTAGCAGCACATGGATAAACTGCAAACGCTCCACCGTAGCAAGCTCAGTCCACAATTCCTTCGGTAAGATGGGCTCGACTTCGTACCTGCCCCGATCGTAGACATAGCGCGGATATGATGGGAAATGCCCTATAATGAAGACGTAGCGTGTCAACTTGCTGGTATCGTTGCGTAGAGCCTCCAGGCACTGAGTGAACAGCATAGACAAACTCTGCCAGGTAACCCGCCGCAGTCCTTCGAGGGTGGAGTACAGGGCGGCAGTATCGGGCGCAGCGGACCAGTTGATGACCGTACCATTGACCGGTCCGTCATTCCAAACGACAAGCCGGAATTGCTTACCCAGTACCCCCTGAATGAAGTTTAGCAGCATGGGGATCTCCGAATCAGACAGGCGGTCCAGAAACATTCCATATGCCAACATCCCTTCTGTGCCCGGACATAGGCGCTCACCAACATACGACAACGGCAGCGGCTGAACCTTCACTTGAAGGATACCTTGGAGAGAGTCCAGGAAGTACTTTTCAACCTCTGACCGTACCCCCACGAGTCCACTGAGCAATACCTGCCCTTGCCTGCGGGGCATCTCCCGAAGCTTCTCAAGAAGCCTGGTCACATCGGCCTGTCCATAGCACGCGGGAAACGAACCTGTTAACACGATAATGGAGCGCTTGTCAGTAGCGACTTTCCTGAAGAAGGCACTAATAAGAGCATTGGCCTCCTCGTTGGAGGGTGTGACGACTTTCTCGAACGTAAAGAAAGCTCTTAGCGAATCAAGCAGCTCTTGCGACCACGTGTTCTTGCCCTCTATGTATCCCCGTTGGAACTTAGCACGCAGCCGCTTACTTGCTCCTTCAGGGGCGTACAATTCGATCTCAACAACTTTAGGGACAGCCTCTGTAAGCCACTTATGAAGGTGCATGACGAGATCTTCGCGCCGAAGGCTGTCCACAATCAGCTCATTACTCACCAGCAAGACATGTAGCCGGCGAACCTCCGGAGCTGATGTCAGCGATACGATCGCTATCGCGGCGATTATCACTACCCCAGCGATGACAACTAAAGCCCGCCTCATATTCATAGCTCGGACCCGCGCGGTGGGACTTTTGCAGCATCAGACGGCAGCTCGCTGTCTAACCTTAGCCCATGCTGCCTAAGATATTGCTCGAATTCCTGCGGCTCTGCAAAGGTGTCGGACAGAACATCTTCAATCTCCCTGTACTTCATCTTCAACTTGTGGCTATTCCGTAAGCGTATCCTGTACCACACGTGTGAAAGCGCATACCACAGCCCTGCGCTGCAGAACCACAACATTCCATATATCCCACCGACTAACATTGCCTGTAACGTAGCTCTCCAGACTATTTCAACAACCTCCACCTGCTGCAGATATAGGAAGTATACATAAGATACCACCTTAAAGAATCCAAAAATCACCATAAATGTCAGTCCAATCTTTCTGAATCTCTCCCGCTCCAGCGCCAGTGAGTCTCTTGCTACATACTCGCTGGACATCGCCACAAGAAGTGCGAGTCCCCCATCCAACAGTGTTATCACCAGCGCCAATAGCCATGATGGTATCGCATAAAACTGTCCAACTCCGAGCAGTACACTCTCTGAAACCCAAAAGTCAGCAAATAAGACCACAATACCCAAAATAGCGGTAGGCACCAAATGCCTTCGTGCATCCGGAAAAGAACTAATTTCTTTCTGGAACTGCAAGTACTGTTTCTCTACCCTCTCCGCTCGTTCTATCCTCTGCCTAAGGCTTTGGAGTATCTTGGTTGCCATCGAACGTTCCGATTGAACCACTTTTTGTTTCTTGCTCCCATCCTCTGGCTGCCTCCTTTCGTCGAAGACCAGCTCGAGCTTGTGATCTCTCAAGTACTGATGGAATTCCTCGTCCCCGGCAAAAGTTTTTCGGAGCTCATCTAAAGCTTTCCGGTGCTTCGTTTGTATCCGATGCTCGTCTCCATGCCACCACACTGAAAACCAGCGCCAAGAATAGGCGAAAATATACCAAAGCCCTGCTCCAAACAGTTTCAGAACCACGTATACAGATGTAATAATCAGCGCCTGTACCCATACTCCCAGAGGTATCTCCATCACTCCTATTCGCTCCCCATACTCATCGCGCAAGTAGGCGAACAGCGCCAGCAATTTCAGAGCCCCCATCACTACCATCCCGAACGTTGCCCACTTCTTTTGCCGTCGACTGGATAGTTCGCCTCCTGCCATGTATCCACTAGCGACTACAGCAAGAATACCGTCTATCAAACTCACAAGCACCGCCAACACCCATGGCACAAAGCCAAACTGGACAGCGAATGCTTCCAACGTATTCCTGGAGACCCACCAGTCGATTACCAACATGACAAGGCTGATGATCCCAGCAGCAATTAGGAAACGCTCTGTGTGGGGGCGAGGCTCACGGCGGAACTCCTCAAACCGGTGCTTCGCCCGCATGAGCCCTTCCCACCCTTTTTTAAGCCGGCTCAGGTAGTCCCCTATCTTGTCACGCTTGCGCTGTATCTCTCGTTCTCGCTCAGAGGCTAACGCTCCGCTTCCACCATTAGTAGTTCCACGAGTTACCATTTTATCCGATCCCTACACAACGTGTGACAGACCAAAAAAGATTTAGAACGGACGACAGTTGCATAGTAGAATAAATCCCTCCAGTCCAACGTCCTTAACTCGGACAGCCGCATACACACCTACAGCCCTCCCTCGATGTAGACCTACTTTAGCGTCCACCTTCTGCTACTAAGCACCAAGCACGCTGCACCATATCCATGGGTCCCGATAGTCCGGTAGCACCAAAAGGGTACATCGAGTCCCTCGCTCTGGTTGCAATGGCATAGTCCGTTATAGCTGACACGGTTGACGCAGTAGAGGAGCTGCCCTGTCTTGGAGTCACTCCGACTAAGTTGCATAAGCTCGTTCAGGTGCTTCCGATGGCTGTAATCAAGCCAACACCTCCTCTCTGCCCGCTTGAGCAGTGGCTCAACAGTGCAGCGGACGGGTACTTGAACTTTGCCGAACAGCCCGCTCATTGCCCCACCCTGGGGAACTTACGGGTTTGCCCTACAAATTTATGCCCCACACTACAATCTTCACGTACTCCAACTCTGTACCACGGCGACCAGTCCCTACTCTGCAGCATCGCACTCTCGCCTGCCGGAGAAGCTCTGCTCAATCCACTCAGACTCCACCGAAGCACCGCACAGGACTATGCCCCCGACCTACTCCAGCAGCTTGAACTCCACCCGACGATTCATAGCCCGATTCTCCTCGCTGATGTTCGGCACCAAGGGTCTGCTTTCGCCATATCCCACGGCTCTGAGGCGTGCCCGGCTAATACCCCTTTCCAGAAGGTATTTCACAACCGCCTCTGCCCGCTTGCGAGACAGCTCCAGGTTAAACTCATCACTCCCAATATCATCCGTATGCCCAGCAATCTCGACTCGGTAGCGAGGATTTCGCTCCAGGAACTGCACTAAGCGCTCCAGCTCGGGGTAGGATTCCGGTCGCAATTCCGCCTTCCCGTAGTCAAAAAAGAGGTTGTTCAGCCGAATAGTCTCACCTGCGCGAATGGGCACAAGCACCAAATCCCGCTCCAGCTCCGCGTAGGTCTCCAGCTCACGCGTATCAAGATGCTCACTGATGGGGTAGTACCCCTCAGCCTCGGCGTGGAAGCTATAGATATCCCCCTTGGGAAGCGCAATGGAGTAGGAGCCGTCGGAGGGATCCGTCCATGCTTCTCCAACAACCGTACCCGGCGCTGTCAATCGCTCGTAGTAGATGCGCGCCGCAACAGGCTGACGGGTCCTTCGGTCCACCACACGCCCCGATACGATCACCAGCGCAATCGGAGCTACACTGGGCGTCAGTCGGATGCGGTAAATATCCTCCTTACGTCCTGGGGTATAGGATACAAAGTAGGCGTAGTCCCCTTTCCCAGGAACGGTGAAGTAGGCGTCGAAGTCTTCTGTGTTGATCGCTGGTCCCAGGTTCACCGGTGGGCTCCAACGTGTCCAGCTCTCATCCAGCCGCCGTGTCATCCAGATATCCTGAACACCATAGCCGCGCAGCCCGTCGGTGGCAAAGTACAGCGTCACACCATCGGCAGCAATGAATGGAGTTGTCTCATCCCCCCATGTACAGATGGTAGGTCCGCACCACTGAGGTTCGGAAAAACTCCCATCGGGGCGTTTGAAGCAGACGTAGAGATCCTTCTCACCCCGTGTATCCTCTCGCTGGAGCGTCATGATGAGGACGTTCCCCGTCGGGTCAAGAGCTTCTCCCTGATATCGGTCGTTGTTATAGTAATTCTCGATCGGTACCTCCTCTGGGACACTCCAGCCCCACCGGGTACGGTAGGAGCGGGAGATCCCAGGTCCTTTAGGGCTTCCGTCAGGGTTATAGGTATTCTTTAGGAGCAATTGATTGCCATCCGGTGCAACGCTGATAACGCCGTTTGCTCCTTCGTTATTGATGGGATAGCCGATGTTCTGCGCTGGACCCCAGCTTCCATCTGCCTGTCGCACGGAGTACCACACGTCCTGCCCGCCAACGTTATCGGGATGCCCATTGCGGACGAAGTACATTACGCGTCCATCCGCCCTGATGACGGGATTCAGTTCACTATAAGCAGAGTTGACATTGGAACCCAGATTTTCGCGCTGGACGTTCCGGGGATAGTCCACCGGCAGGTTGATCGGTGGGAGATGCTGCCGAATGAGGATGTAATCAACCCCCACCATTCCCTCCCCTCCGACGAGGATAGCAAATCTCATCCCCCAGATTAGTCCTTGGCGAAAGCTCGTCACCCGATGACCGTTGAGGTACAGCGTAACCCTGTCCGCCTGGTGAGAGATGCGCAGTTGATTTGCCGCCAGTACGGGTAGTCGCAGTCCAGCATCGGTGCGCTCAATCCGGTCTCCCCAAGAGCCATTTGTGGAGACATAGAGTGCCCGACCGTCAAACAGCACGCTATTGGAGTATGTCATTCCATCGTAGCACTTGTCCGAGCCACCCTCACGCACATAGCGCCCACCCCAAGCGATTCCGTACCAAAGGGTCTTGCCCGCACCGACGCCGGTCATGAGCACCTCTATCTCGTAGTCGGATGTGAAGTCCACGTACGGTTTATTGCACGGCGCAACCACAGCGAGCTTACGGGGATGGTCGACCTGCAGGACCAGGATCCCATTCTGTACCGTTCCCCTCTCGATCCCTTCATGCTCCCATTTCCACCGATTTGCGTTGTCGATGAAATCATCCCGCCAGCTTACGGGCAGGGTTTGCGCGAACACCTCGAGTATGCCCACGGCGAGAGCAGTCCAGTAAACGGCGCGCATGGGAAAGCCTCTACTGTTGTACCCCACTATTCAGGTTGTGTGTGGCTATTGCATGGTAGCCAACCCACGGAGCAGCCGAGCTACCTACACAAAACTACGCCCCGTGCCATAACCTCCCTACCTTCACTCCACCCCTAATACTGTGACCCAAAGGTCACACTCCGTGACGTTGCAGTCATAATAGCGGGCGATGCAGTGGCTGGAAAGGCACTACGACCGCGGTAGGGCGGAACTGTGCTCAAGCGTTGCAGCGGCGATAGCCTCGCGCATGCGGCGCAGATTGGTGGAGAGCTCCCCGCGAAAGAGCCCAGAGGCGCTCACGATGATGGTCGCACCGGCGCGGACTATCTCGGCAACGTTGCCGGCGTGGATGCCGCCGTCCACTTCGATGTCCACGTGAGCTAAGCCTTCGCGGTCGAGAAACTCGCGCAACTGCTCAATCCGGCGCAACGTCCCCGGAATGAACTCCTGTCCAGCAAAGCCGGGATTGACCGACATGAGGAGGATAAAGTCGCAGTATGGCGCCGCCTCGTAGGCATATTCCAGCGGCGTAAGCGGGTTGAGCACAACACCGGCGCGCTTGCCCAGCGAATGGATCTCCTGCAACGTCCGGTGCAGATGGACGCACGCCTCCACGTGGACGGAGATCCAGTCCGCTCCTGCTTCGGCGAAGGCAGCAAGGTAGCGCTCCGGATGCGCCAGCATCAGATGGCAATCCAGTGGGAGCTGTGTATGCGGGCGAATGGCTTCAACGACCAGCGATCCAAAGGTCAAATTCGGCACAAAGTGCCCATCCATAACATCCAGATGGAGCACATCAGCACCGGCGGCTTCGCATTGGCGCACAACTTCCGCCAAGCGAGCAAAATCTGCCGAAAGTAGCGAAGGAGCAATCTGGACTCTTCGCATCATCATCTCCGCCGAACAGTACGACGAGTGCGCTGTGAACGCTTCGAGCGCTCCTGCCCTGCTTTCCAGAACTGCTCCAGCCGCCGCTGTACTGCACCGAAGAGCGTGCCTGCGGGGTACTGCCCATCGGCATCGGGAATGCCTGCGGGCATGCCCATGAGTAGCGGGATAGCTTCCTCGAAGCGCGAAATCGGATAGATATGGAAGCGCTTCTGCTGCACGGCTTCGATGATGAAGTCCGGCAGCATCAGGTCCTCCACATTGCGGCGCGGGATGATAACCCCCTGTGTGCCGGTCAGCCCACGTGCCGCGCACACTTCGAAGAAGCCGCGAATCTTTTCGTTGACTCCACCGACGGGCTGGATATCCCCTTTTTGGCTCAGCGAACCCGTCACGGCAAGGTCTTGCCGGATGGGCACTTGCGCCAACGCCGATAGCAGCGCATAGATTTCGGCTGCCGAGGCGCTATCGCCTTCGATGTCGGAGTAGGATTGCTCAAAGGTCAAGGATGCCGAAAGCGTGAGCGGATGCCGATGGGCAAAGCGCTCGCGCAGCAGCCCTGCCAGAATCAGCACACCCTTGCTGTGGATAGGTCCGCTCAGTTGCGTTTCACGTTCAATGCTGATAATGCCCGAACTTCCCGCTCCTACTGACGCCGTGATGCGAACGGGTTTGCCAAAGCTCCAGCCGCCGACGCTGTAGACGGTCAAGCCATTGATCTGCCCGACGCGTTCGCCCGTAGTCTCGATGAGAAGGCTGCCACGCAAGATGAGCTCTCGCAGCTTTTCATCCAAGAGGTCGTGGCGACGGCGCCGTGCCGTGAGTGCTTCGGCAACATGGACGCGTTCGATCCGAGGTGCACGGCTCTGCTGCGCGTAGTAGTGTGCCTCGCGCAGCACATCGGCAACATCGCTGAAGCGCAGGGTGAGCTTGTGCTGGGTCTCCGTCTGTTCGGCAGCCCATTCCGCCAGAAGCGCAATCGCCCCTCGATGCACCGGCAGCAGCCCTTCCTGCTGCGAGAGCTTGCGGGCAAAGCGCGCGTAGGCAAGCACCATCTCCGGCGAGCGCGGTGCCTCGGTATCAAACTGCGCGTGCACCTTGAACATCTTCGGGAAGTCCTCGTCTGCCCAGCTCAAGAGGCTGTACAGCTCCGGTGGTCCCAGCAGCACGACCTTGAGCCGTACATCAATAGGTTCGGGCTTGAGCCCAGTGGGCAGCAGCAGGAAGAGCGGATCCCAGCTCTGGATTTGCAGCTTTCCGTAGAGCAGCACATTTTTGAGCGCTGACCACACGCCTGGCTGCTGCAGCACATCCAGCGCGTTCAGGATGAGGTAGCCGCGGTCGGCGCGCAGGACCGAACCGGCGCGAATCGAGGAGTAATCCGCTGCCCAGAAGCCGCGCCCATCCTGCACGCGGTCAATGGTGCCGAAGAGGTTCGTATAGGTCGGGTTAGTTTCGATGATGATGGGCACACAATCGGTTTGGCTGTTGTCCACCACGACGTTGACGCCGTAGTAGTGCAGCCGTTCCTCCAGCATTGCCAGCCGCTGCTCGGTTTGCATTGGGGCTTCCTGCGGCTCGGCAACGAAGAGGTGGAGGTGCTCCAGCAGGTCCTGCTCCAGCTCGGCGAGGAAATCCGAAATCTGCTCGTACGGGAAGCGCTGGCGCAATTGGTCGAACAAGCCCCGCAGGAAGACCATGACCGCCGAGCGGTCGTGCTCGCGCAGGGCTTGGCGGTATTCCTGTAGGAGCTTTGCCGAAGCGCGCGTGAGCTCCCCCAGTTGGAAGCGCGCCTGGTCGTAGCGCTGCCGAATCTGCTGCGCCTCCTCCAGCGTGAGCTTGCGTCCGCGCACGTAATCGTCGAGCTCGGCAATGGTGATGGGCACTCCGTCGATGATGGGGAAGACCTCCGGTTCTGCCCCCGTAGGTGTTTCCACCTGTCCGAGCACAAAGCCCTGTTGGCGAAGTTGGGCTTCGAAGGAGCTCAGCATCTGCTGGTGGCGCTCTTCAAAGCGCTGTGCCAACTCGTGGCGGGTAGCGCGGAAGCGCTCCTCTTCGAAGAGCAGAGGAATTCGCTGTCGCACAATGGCAACCGTTTCGGCAAGAGCAGTGCGGAAGGCATTCCCCTCACCCTTGGGCAGTCGGAGAAGGCGCGGCTGTGCCGGGAAGCGGAAGTTGTGCACGTAGCAGTAGTCAAACAGCGGAGGACAGCTCTCCAGGGTTTCCTCCAGAATTTTCTGCACCGTTGTCAGCCGCCCCGTTCCAGAGATACCCGATACGTACACGTTGTATCCCGGCGCCCACAGCCGTGCTCCAAGGCGCAGCGCCTCCAGGGCTCGGGGCTGCCCGACGATCTCCTCCAGCGGCTCCACCTCGTCGGTGGTCTCAAAGGGGAGCTCCTCCTCCGGGCAGCGCCAGCGCAACTGCTCCGGAGCAAGCTCCTGCGGAAGCTCCAGACGGCGTGCTCGATTATTCGGCTTCATCCGGCGGCGCGGGTTGTCGGACCTCTGCAATCCGGCACAAGGCTGTATACGGACAGCTCCGGCACAGCGTGTACGGGCTCGGCTGCACGGGGAAGCGCCCGTGACGGATGGACTCGACCACCTGCAGCGCCGTTGCCGTAGCCTTCTCGATCGCCTCTGAGGCTGCCTCCGACGTGATGAGCACTCGTTCGGAGGCTTCAAGCCGTCCCCGAGAGCCTCGGTGGGGGCGCAGGGCATAGAAGGCTGCCTGGGCAGGTTCGCTCTCGAGTGCGTAGTCGCGTCGGAGCAGCTGCTGCGCTGCCCAGAGGTAGAGCGGGAGCTGCAGGTGCTCGCCTCGGCGGAGTTGCTTCGCTCCGGGCAGGTTTTGCATCCTCCCGCTTTTGTAATCGGCGATGCCCAGCAGCGGAGGTTCGCCCCAGAGCAGCTCCAGCCGGTCAATGCGTCCCTGCAGCAGCACGTCCGGGCGTAGCTCTACCGGTGGGACCGCCGCCGGTCGCAGCCCAAAGCCCAGCTCGAACGCAACGGGGAGGAAACCCCTGGCAGCGCGCTCCAGCTCCCATTCCAGCCACGCATCCACAATGCCGGGGCGCTCTGGCGTGCCCAGCAGCTCCTCACGCTCCAGCTCAAACCAGGGATGTTCGAAGCGGACATGTTCGAGCTCCTCCTGGGCAATCCGGTGTAGCAACTCGCGGTAGTATGCCATGCGCTCTGCCCGAAGTCGCACAGGCTGCAGTGGCGGACTCCCCGGACGGCGTGGCTGTGCCAGGACCGTTGCCTCTTCCGCTTGCAGAGTTCGGAAGAAGCGGTAGGCAATCCGGTGCAGCAGAATTCCTCGCTCCAGCGGCGACAGCTCTAACCTTGGCGGCTCCAGGGGGCGCAGTCGGAGGATGTTCGCTGCGAAGTACCGGTAGGGGCACTGCTGGTACAGTTCCAGCTCCGATGCCGAAAATAGCGTACCCACACGCTCCAAAAGCTGCTGCTGCTCCTGCGGGAGCAGCTCCAGGGATGCGGGCTCGGAGGGATCCCACGGCTGTGCTACTCCCGCCGGAAGGCGCTCGCGCAGCGGCGCTGGCAACTTCGCACTCGTGGCAAGCAGGATCTCCGCAATCTCCGCCGGAGTTGCCCGCACCCATAGCCACGGAACACGCCGGAGCTCCTGTACAGCCTCCCCGCGCGCCAATCGCCCAGACAGCTCCTCCGCCGAGATTACCCAGCCATCCTGCTCCAGGGAGGTCACCTTGAGCAACTCGTCCACAAAGGGCGAACGCACCAACTCCTCCCCATCCTGCCGGCGCGGGTAGGTGATGAAGAGCCGCTGCTGCCCGTTCTCCAACGCCTCTGGGTGGTTAGTCAGGAACTGGTAGAAGAGCATTCGCTCCGCCCGTACATGGCGCTCCTGTGCCTCCGCCGGCACATAGCCCAGGAAGTGTTCCGGCTGATACACAAGCGGGAACTCCCCATCCAGCGCCCCACACAGAATTAGCGCTCGGAAGGGGATGCCGCGCGCCTGCTCGATGGCGGTCACCGTCACGCCGGCACCGGGCTTTTCGCGTAACTGGTAGCGTGTCCCCAGCACCGCCGTGCGCAGCCGCTCTACGTACTGCGCCAGCGGACGGGGCTGCTCGCCCCACAGGCGCTGGAACAGCACGACGAACTCCTCCAGCAGCTCCACAAAGGCACTCAATGCACGGGCGTCGCGTTCGAGCTGCTCCAGCAGGTGGAGCCATTCGGCGGTGCTGCGCCATTGCTGTGCCCGCACCGCCCGGTACGCCTCCAGGAGCGCGTCGTAGATGCCCATGCCGACGATAATCTCCTCGGTGACCAGGCGCAGAAACTCCTGCGGCGTATAGAGCCGAGCACTCCAGCCGAAGCGCTGGTGAAGGCGTTCGAAATCCCGCAGCGCGCGCTGACACGCCTCCAGCGCTTGCTGTGCTGCTTGCAGCTCCAACGGGTCGGCGTACGGGTCCTCCTGCAGGAGCCGGTACTGCTGCTCCAGCACCCGACAGGATTGCTCCAGGCGGCGCCGCCAGCCTTGGACTCCTCCAAAGCGGTGTCCGCCCAGAATCCGCCGCTGCTCGGCAACGGTCAGAAGATTTGCCCGCTCAATCGGCTCGCCCTCCTCCCCCAGCGACTGCACGTAGGGGCTTTGGAGCACTCGCTGCAGCTCCTCGCGCCGGAAGCCGTTGAGCGGTAGCTCCAACACGCTCAGAATAGTTACCACGACGGGCGCCTGTGCCAGCCAGAGCCGGTCGGTGATGTTCGCCGGAATGCCAAAACGGGCAAAGATCTCGCGGAAGAGCGCCGTATAGAGCCCCGGCTGGCGCATGACAACGGCAATCTCCCCTGGGCGATACCCTTCGCACTGCAGCAGGTATTTGACCAGCCGCGCAATCGTGATGACCTCCCCGACCCGGTCGCTGCACTCCACGATGGCGATGCGTCCGGAGAAGCCCGGGTGGCGAATCTCCAGCTCCGTGTTGAAGAGCCAGCGCCGCAGGTACGCCCCCAGAGGCAGGAAGATGCGCTCGCTCGGCGGCGTCTGCTCGGTCATGAGCAGCGGCGGATCGAGTGCGAGCGTCCGGTAGCCGGCATCGCGCAGCAGCTCGATGTGCTGCTGGAAGTTGCCAAAGAGCGGACCGTTCTCTACCGAGTAGTCCAGCCGAATACACACCGGTAAGTCCTGGCGGGCAAGCTGGGCAAGCAGCTCCAGCTCAGGCTGCCGGAACTCGGAAAAGCCCTCCAGGAGCAACAGCTCAGCTGAAGGGAAGAGCCGACGCAGCAGCTCCTTGCCCTCCTGAGCACATTGGCGCGCCAGGAGACGGAATGCTGCTGCCTCGTCCAGGATGCGCTCTCCGAGCAGCCCCTCATATGCCTCCATCAGCGCCCGCAGGTCCGACAGGCGCACCCGGTCCACCGACGGATCGGCGCTCTCTTCGGCAAGCAGGAGCCGCTGGGCAAGCTCCTCTGCGGTGATACCATCCTTGCGGAGCCCGGCAACAACCTCTGCCAAGCGTTGTAGCAACGGTGCGGGAATGAACTCCTGCCCTGCTCGGCGGTACAGCCGCACGGGGGCGCGGCGCAGCGCCTCCTCGACCAATGCCACATGGTAGGCTTCCGAGAGTTGGAGGAACTCCCCCGGCGGGAACAGCCGTCCCAGGCAGCTCCACACAAACCCCGCCAGCGTGAAGATAGGAGGCTCCGGTGCAGCAATGCCGTGGAGGCGCGCCAGCTCGCGCACGAACCGGCGCCCAAGCCAACGCACACGCCGCTCGGTCGGCACCACCAAAAGCCACCGTTCGGGTGCATTTGCTTGCGCGGCGCGCTGGAGTAACGCCTCGACCGTCAGCTCCGTGCGGAGCTGCTCCAGTTGTGCCAGAGCTTGCCCCCAGTGCTGATGTGCAGCCGCATTATGCAGAAGGTATGCCACGGCAGCAGCCCAATGGGGCGTAATTTGCGGCGTACAAAATTGCGCAATCTGCAGCAAAGATGTTCACGGGCTTGGTCGAAGAGTGCGGCACCATCGTATCCGTGCAGCAGCAGCGCTGGGGACGACGGCTGTGGATTCAGGCACAGCAGGTGCTTGCCGGACTTTCCGTAGGCGATTCCGTCGCCATCAATGGCGTCTGCCTGAGCGTATGCGAACGCACTGCAGAGGGCTTCGCCGTTGACATCATTTGGGAGACGCTGCGCAAGACCACACTGGGGCGGCTCCGGCGTGGGAACCCGGTCAATTTGGAGCGCGCCCTCGCCGTCGGCGACCGGCTCGGTGGACACTGGGTGCAAGGGCATGTGGACTGCACCAGCAGCGTCCTTGAACGCCAGCGCCGCGGAGGCGAGCACCTGCTCTGGATTGCCCTACCTGCTGAGTTTGCCCACTATGTTGTGCTGCACGGCTCCATCTGCGTCGATGGAGTCAGCCTCACCGTTGCCCGCCTGCGCACCGATGCCTTCATGGTCGCACTCATTCCGGAAACGCTGCGCCGTACGACGCTGGGGCGGCTCCGCCGTGGCAGTCGGGTCAACCTGGAGTTCGATGTGCTGGCAAAATACGTCGAACGGCTGCTGCGTCCCTACGAGCGCTTGTTCTCCGGCTCCGATGCGCAATGAAACCGCGTGCCCGCACGCTCGGCGAGCTCAAAGCTATGGGCTACGAAGTGCTGCCGGTCAAGGAGGAGATGCGGCGCAACCTCATCGAGAAGCTGCGCCGGCGTGAACGACTCTTCCCCGGCATCATCGGCTTCGACGACACGGTCATCCCCCAAATCGTCAACGCCATCTTGGCAAAGCACGACATGATCCTACTGGGCTTGCGCGGGCAAGCCAAAACGCGCATCGCCCGCATGCTGGTGAACTTCCTGGACGAATACGTCCCCATCGTTGCCGGCTCCGAGGTCAACGATAACCCCTTTGCTCCGATCTCAAAGTACGCTGCTGACCTCATCGCCGAAATGGGCGATGAAACACCGATTGAATGGATCCACCGCTCCGAACGCTACGGCGAGAAGCTCGCCACGCCGGACGTGACCATTGCCGACCTCATCGGCGATATCGACCCCATCAAGGCAGCCGCCCAGCGGCTTCACTATTCGCACGAAGGGGCAATCCACTTCGGCATCATCCCGCGCACCAATCGCGGCATCTTCGTCATCAACGAGCTGCCCGACCTGCAGCCGCGCATCCAGGTCGGGCTGTTCAACATCCTGCAGGAGCGCGATATCCAAATCCGCGGCTTCAAGGTACGGCTGCCGCTGGATATCTGCATGGTCTTTACGGCAAATCCGGAGGACTACACTCGGCGCGGCACCATCATCACGCCGCTCAAGGATCGGATTGATGCGCAGATTTTGACGCACTACCCGCGCACGCTCGAGGATGCAATGGCAATCACTGAGCAGGAGGCGTGGATCCGCCGCGCTCCGGATACCGATGTGGTGCTGCCGCTCTACCTCAAGCAAATCGTCGAGAGCATCGCGCTTATCGCGCGCAGCAGCGAATTCGTGGACCAGAGCTCAGGGGTCTCTGCCCGCCTGACCATCTCCACAATGGAGGCGCTCATCTCCAACGCTGAACGGCGCGCAATCCTGACGGGCGAACGCACGATCGCCCCACGCATCCTGGACCTGGGGCGTGCCCTGACGGGCATCACGGGCAAGATCGAGCTCGTCTTCGAGGGCGAACAAGAGGGTCCGGTCAAGGTCGCCAAAGCCCTCATCGGGCGCGCCGTTCGCGAGGTGTTCAAGCTCTACTTCCCCGATCCCCTTGCCCGACCACGGCGCCAGGAGGGCGTGGAGTCGCGCAACGGAGTCTACACAGAGATTCTGCGCTGGTTTGAAGCCGGCAACACCATCACCATTGACGAGGAGATGCCCACCGAGGCGTTCGTGCGCGAGCTGGACCGAGTGCCAACCTTACGGCAGCTTGCCGTGCGCTATCTCAAGGTCAATGAACGCAACCCGTACGAGCTGGGCACCGCGATGGAGTTCATCCTGGACGCGCTGCACCAGCACTCCAAGCTCGCTAAAGAGGAGCTGGACTCCGCTGCCACGTACCGCGACCTTCTGGGAACCCTTCTGCGCCGTAGCCCCGGAAGCGAAGAGGAGGAGTAGCGTGTACGATGCTTGCTTCGCCGCTCCATCCAGGGCGTCCGCTCACGATTGGGATCCTCGGCGGCGGGCAATTGGCAAAGATGCTTGCCCTGGCTGCTTACCGCATGGGGTTGCAGGTTGCCGTCTTGGAGCACGGTGAAGGGTCCCCTGCTGGGGTGATGACCAAACTGGAGTTCCCGGGCGGCTGGAGTTCACGCACGGACCTGGAAGCCTTTGCTCGCGCAAGCGACATCATCACCCTGGAAAACGAGTTTGTGCCCCCGGAAATCCTGCATGAGCTCTCCCAGTGGCGTCCCGTCTACCCCACGCCCGAAACCGTTGCCCTTGTGCGGGATAAGCTCACGCAGAAGCAACACCTGGCGCGTGCCGGCATTCCAGTGGCGGAGTTTGAAGAGGTTCCCTCTCCGGCAGCGGCGGCAGAATTTGCCCAGCGGGTGGGCTTTCCGATTCTGCTCAAGACTCGCCTCTTCGGGTACGATGGCTACGGAAATCGCACGGTAGAAGCCCCCGAAGCCCTCGATAGCGCATGGACAGGGCTCCAGCAGCGTACGCCTGGGCAGAGTCTGCTTGCCGAGCGCTGGATCCCGCTTTCCAAAGAGCTTGCCGTCATGGTTGCCCGCAACCGCAGAGGCGAGCTTGCTGTATACCCTTGCGTGGAGACGGTGCAGCAGGACCATGTCTGCCGCATTGTCTATGCGCCCGCCCCGATTGAGAAATCGCTGCAACGGAGAGCACAGGAACTGGCGGTGGCTGCTGTTGAAGCCATCGGAGGCATCGGCATCTTCGGTGTGGAGCTTTTCCTCAGCCAGGATGGGCAGCTCTACATCAACGAGCTGGCACCGCGTCCGCACAACTCTGGGCACTACACCATCGAAGCCTGCTACACTTCGCAGTTTGAAAACGCCCTGCGCGCCGTGTGCAATCTGCCGCTGGGCTCGCCGGAGATGTACGTCGGAGCTGCTGTCATGATCAATCTGCTCGGTGTGCGCTCCGGAAGTGGCTTCCCCGACGCCGTGGAGCCAGCACTGCAGGCGGGTCCAGCCTGGATTCACTTCTACGGCAAGCGCGAAAGCCGTCCTCGGCGCAAACTCGGGCACGTCACCGCCGTCGGTGCCACTCTGGAGGAAGCCTACGAACGTGCCCGCGCCGTTGCCGAGGGCATCCTCTGGTAAGCTCACGCCCCGTTCGAGCCGCGCCTGGAGAGTAGTCGTTCCAGGCGTGCCTGCGCCGCCGCACGGCTGAGCTGCCGGATCCGCTGCTTGAGCGGCACCAGCGCCCCAGGCGTAGCGCTGAGCTCTTCGATGCCCATTCCCACAAGCAGCTCCGTTGCTGCCGCATGCGCAGCCAGCTCCCCGCACACCCCCACAGGGACCCCTTTCGCCCGCGCCGCCTGTGCGGTCCGGTACATCAGCTCCAGCACCGCCGGATGCAGCGGGTCGAACATCTCCGCCAGAAGCTCGTGTTCGCGGTCCACCGCCAGCGTGTACTGCGTCAAATCATTGGTGCCAATGCTCAGGAAGTCGGACACCTCCGCCAGCTCCGCTGCATCGAGCGCCGCCGCTGGGGTCTCTACCATGCTCCCGAGCGCAGGCAGCCGTCCGCGGTAGCCCAATTCGAGCGCCAATTCCGTTAGCATCTGCCGCACGGCGCGGACCTCCTCGGCAGAGTTGACCATTGGCAAAAGCAAGCGGAGCGTGAATCCCTCGGCAGCGACGCGCAAGATTGCCCGCAGTTGAGCGCGCAGCAGCTCCGGATGTCTGAGCATGTAGCGGATACCCCGCATGCCCAAGGCAGGATTGCGCTCCAGCACCGGGACTGCCTCGCGCCACTCCGCACCCAGGTCGAAGAGACGAATGGTCACTGGCGCTGCTCCCATGCACTGGCACAATTGGCGGTACCAGGCGCACTGCTCCTCTTCGCTGGGGATACCCCTGTGCTGAAGTACCAGCAGCTCGGTCCGCACCAACCCAATCCCTTCGGCACCCACCACGAGCGCATCCTGCACATCCTGGACAGAGGCAACCGTTGCCAAGAGGCGGACGCGGTAGCCATCGGTGGTCTGCGCGGGGATGCGTGCCAGACGCTGCGCCAACTGGATGCGCCATTCGGCGCGGCTCTGGCGACGCTGCAGCCGGGCAAGCGTCTCCGCATTCGGGCGTACGATAACCACCCCCGCATAGCCATCCACGACGAGCAGCTCCTGTGCTCGAATCAGGCTCAACGCCCCGCGCAACCCAATCACTGCCGGCATCCCCAGACTGCGCGCCATAATTGCCGTATGCGACGTAATGCCACCGACCACCGTCACAAGCCCCACCGCACCCGCCTGATGGAACAGCACTACGTCCGAGGGCGTCAGCGCATGGGCAATCACCACAGCATTGCGGGCACAGGAACGCTGCGGCATGCAGTTCCGCAGCAGCGCCACCAATTGGCGCAGGAACTGCTCCAGCTCCACCGCCCGTTCGCGCAGGACGGCATCGCTGGAGAAGCGCAAGCGGTAGATCGTCGGCTCCAGCGCTGCACGCAGCGCCTCTTCCGCCGTGCTCCCCTGCTCGATACTCCGGTGTACGGTCTGCTGCAGTGCCGGTTCACTCAGCATGAGCCGGTAGCTCTCAATCACCGACGCCATCGCCGGAGCCTCTTGCTGAGCGACCTGCTGAGCCGTCTCCAGCTCCTGCAGGAGCTGCTCCAATGCCCGGCGGTAGCGTTCCCATTCCTGCGCTGCCGTCCGACACCGCTGTAGACCGCCCCCCGTCGTCTCGATCCCCACAACGTACGCCCGCCCAAGCGCAATCCCGGGTGAAGCCGCTACACCCTGGAGAAAAAGTTGCTGCTCGCGTTCATGCTTCTGCCCCAGCTTCGGCAGCAGTTGCCATCGAGGGAGCGAACTGTCCACGATCGTACCTGGGCAACTCCGACATACTGCCGGTGGAAATTACGACATTGTCAGCGTTCCCGCCGCACCTGCTGTCCCCCTTGGAGGAAAGCGGCGATGTGTTCGACCGCCTCGTGCGCATCTGGTCCCTCGGCACGGATGAGCAGCTCTGCCCCGCACTCGGCAGCCAGGCTGAGGATACCCAAGGCGCTCCGGGCATCTACGACCAGGCTGTCGCGGCACAAGTGCACCGTTGCGGCGAACTCGGCAGCCAGTTGCGCCAATTGCGCCGCCGGACGTGCATGAATTCCTTCGGGCAAGCGCACAACCACGCGCCGCTCCACCATTGTCGTCCAAAGCGCGTTCGTTACTGCTGACGAACAGCTCTGCCGAATCCGATAGCCCCCCGACCATCGGTGAAGATCCACTGCGCGTACCGCTCCCCAAGCGGCGTGCGCCATACCAGCAGATACACACCTGCCGGCAGCGCTTCGGCAAGCCCACTACTATCCGATCTTGCCTGCAGCGTTGCCCAGTGTTGCCCCAGCACGGTGTAGACCTCCACGGGTACGCCTGGCAGGGTTTCCTTCCCGAAAGTGTTTCCGGTGGCATCCACGCTCGAGAGCACCTCCAGGGGCAGCGCCCGCCATTCTCCCGTGCGGTTCAGATACTCCGCGTGCCACTGGCACGGTATCGCAGAAAGCCATAGCTCTCCCGGCAGCAGCGCTGCCTGTGGGAGCTCAAGCGCAAAGGTCGCCTGTGCTGTTTCGCGAACCCTGACAAAGCGCGCACCGCTGCTTCCAACGAAGCGCACCGAGGGTGCTTCGGCACCGCATCCTTCGGCGATTCCCACCACAACCTGGGCATCCCCCGGAAGGGCGATGCGCACGGCGGGGAGGTCCACTGCATCCTCGGCCGGCGGCGCCGGCAACTGTCCACTGCCCCGCTGCAAGCCGTAGTTGTACAGCACCACAGCAAGATCGCGCACCCCAACGGCACCGTTGCCGTCGCAGTCGGCGTACGTAGCCTCGGGGCGTTCCCATGCCCGAACCGGCTGGGGTCGCCACTCTACGCTGGCGGGACTGCGCCGATAGCCGGTGATGCCTTGGCGGGCAAAGCGCCCAACTGCTGCCACATCGCGGCTGTCTACGATACCATCGTCATTGGCATCGCCGGGCCAGACCTCAACCACGCCGTGGATTACAAACGCCACCTCCGCAACCGGAAGCCACCCCAGCGTGTCCTCCACCAGTGCCCAGGCATCCAGGAAGCGGAAGAGCGCACTGGCTCCATGCGGGGCATCGGGTGCGAGCACAAACTCCAAGCGGACCACCTCGGGATTACGCCGCGGCTGCGCGAGGCTGACCGCAGCCACATCCAGCACGGCAAAGCCGCCGGAATCCGGACCCTCCCGCACCAGCACCCCGGTCGGCTCAAACTCCTCCGAGGACCATCCGGCAAAGCGGAGCATCCCCGCAGGGGCATATTGGAGGCGGAACCCAACTCCATAGCAGCGCTCCAGTCCATTGGTGCGCACAGCAACCCGGAACCGCTCTCCCGCGGTCACAAAGTGCACCGGCAGGTCTGCGCGTTCCAGCAGTAATTGCTGCGCACACGCTGCGGAGAGCACCAGTCCCCACGCCAGGAGCAGCCACCAATTCATGTGCTCCCAAAGGCTGTTCTCTGCAGTGATTGTGCAATCTACGTGCCAGAAATGCGCTCCCGCTGCGCCCGCCGCACCGGCGGGAAATGCCGGTGAAGAAGCAGCGCCATCACCACCCCAACGGTGATGCAAGCATCGGCAATGTTGAAGACCGGCCAGCGCGTGTAGTGGCGTCCAAAGAGCGTGAAGTCGGGAAACTCTACGTCAATGAAATCCACCACGCTGCCCTGCAGCAGCGGTGCCTCACCGTAGAGCACGCCGTAGAAGGCGCGGTCGATGAAGTTGCCCGTTGCACCGGCAAAGAGCAGTACCACGGCAATCTGCACCCAGCGATGGGCTCCCTGCAAGCGCGCAAGGTACCATCCCAGCGCAATGCTCGCCCCCAGCGAGAAGAGCGTCAGCAGCACCTTTGCCTCACCCACGGGTAAGCCGAAGGCGATGCCGGGATTCTCCACGAAGGTGATGCGGACCCACTCCCCCAGGACGGGGATGCTCTGCCCTGGCTGGAGCCCTGGATGGGTCCATCCCGCAATGGAGAAGCCTTTGACCAGGAGCTTTGTGAGCTGATCCAGGGCAACCAGCCCAATGGCAAGTCCCCACGGCAGACGTCTGTGCTGTGCGGTCATTCCTGCAGAGCCTTCGAGCGGGCAATCGGGATGATGCGGTCGATTCCGTCCTCGGGACACTTCTGGTGAATCTTCCACGACGCCGATAGCGTGGTCACCGGAACCGCCAGGAGCCGCTCCTTGGCAATGAGGATACCGCACTTGCGGCAGATGCCGTAGGTTTTGTTGTCGATGCGCTTGAGCGCCTCATCGAGCTTTTGCAGGTACGCCGTCAGGCGCTGGATTTGGGCATAGGTGCGTTCGCGCTCCAGGGCTTCCGTACCCTGCTCGGCAGGATGGAGCGAGAACATCCCGCCCTCCTCCATGTAGTTGAAGGTGTTGAGGTCCTCCAGCCGTTCGCGTAGCAAGCGCAGCTCCTCCAGTGTCTTGCGCTTTTCGGCTAAGACCACCTGGCGGAACATCTCCAGCTCTTCATCCGAGTACCGCACCGGCGGTGGTGTCGGCTGGGCAGCAGATTGTGCCGATGGCGTAGCCGCAGCAGTAGTGCTCGGTATTGCCTCCTCCTTGGGCTTGGCTGCAGCAGCTGGAGCTGGACGCTGCTTTGGAGCCTTGGAGGACTTGGCTGCTGAGCGCCGTGCGGCAGTGCTCTTCGGCTTCGGCTCTTCGACAACGGGCTTCTGCGCCGATGCTGCCTCCTTGCCGTGCCGGGCTACAGCCTTGCGCTGCTTCTTCTGGGGCTCTGCAGCGGATTCGGTTGCCCTCTTGCTCTTATCGGCTTTCTGCTTGCGCTGTGGCATTGGCATCTCCACTTGAGGGAACGGATGACAGCGGTTGGCAGCGTTCGATGCACACTCGCAGGCGGTAACCATCGAGCTCCAGCTCGACCCCGCCGTCGCAGGGCGCAAATATAAGGCTTTCCGCCAAGGTCTCCCGTTGGACGTAGTCAGCCAAGGCTTGGAGAGCCGCCCTGACGGGCTCCGGCGCCTCTGCCACGCGGATATGGATGCGGTCGGTGACGGCAAACCCGGACTGCTTGCGCAGATTTTGGATGCGGTTGACAAACTCGCGCGCCAGCCCCTCCCGGCGCAGCTCCTCGTCCAACGTTGTATCCAGCGCCACTGTGAGCTCACCATCGCTGGCAACCAGCCACCCTTCGATCTCGCGGCTGTGGAGCTGGATCTCCTCCGGACCCAGCTCAAGCTGCTGCCCTTCAAGCTGCAGCACCAAGCGCCGGCTCTGGCGGAACTGGGCAATCTGCTGCTGGGTCAGCGCAGCTACCGCTTCGGCAAGCTTCGGAGTGAGCGCACCGAACCGCTTGCCCACTGCACGGTAGTTCAGCTTGGCTTGCCAATAGACCACGTCGGTATCCTCCGGAAGGAACTCCAGCGCTTTGACATTGACCTCCTGCAGGATAAGCTCGGCAACGGCGCGAATGCGTTGCTGTTGCTCCGGCGCAAGTGCTGGCAACAGGATGCGCCGCAAGGGCTGCCGGGTCCGAATGCGCGCCCGCTCGCGAAGTTGGCGCACCAGCGCAACGATGCGCCGTGCCAACTCCATGCGGGCTTCCAGTTCGGGCTCGCGCAGTTCGGGCTGTGCCTGGGGCATATCCAGGAGATGGACCGAATCCGGCTCCCCTTCTCGCCGCAGCCGTTGGTAGAGCACCTCGGCAATAAAGGGCGCCGCGGGAGCAATCATTGTCACAATACCGCGCAGCACGGCGTAGAGCGTCTGGTAGGCAGCGAGCTTGTCGCGGTCGTGTTCCCCTTTCCAGAACCGGCGCCGGTTGCGCCGCACGTACCAATTGGACACCTCCTCCAGCAGGAAGCTCTGCACCGCACGCAGCGCTCGCGTCAGCTCGTACTCCTCCATGTGCTGCCGGTATTCGGCGAGCACGGCGTGGTAGCGCGACAGCAGCCAGCGATCGATTTCAGGGCGCTCGGCAATGGGGATCTCCGCCTCCTTGCCGTTGAAGCCATCGATGCGGGCGTAGAGGGCAAAGAAGTTGTACACGTTCGTCAGCGTGCGCAGGAAATCCGCCACCGCCGTCCGCCCGATCTCCTCCTCGTTGAAGAGTGTGGGCTTCCATGGCGGATTGGTCACCAGCAAGTACCAGCGCACGGCATCGGCTCCGTAGCGCTCGATGACGGCAAAGGGATCTACCACATTGCCGCGCGATTTGGACATCTTCACGCCGTGCTTGTCCAGGATAAGCTCGTTGACCACGACGGCGCGGAAAGCCGGCTGGTCGAAGAGCACCGTTGCCAAATTGTGTAGCGTGTAGAACCACCCGCGCGTCTGGTCCACCCCTTCGGCGATGAAGTCCGCCGGGAACTGCTCGGCAAAGAGCTCCTGGTTCTCGAAGGGATAGTGGAACTGCGCAAAGGGCATGGCGCCGGAATCAAACCACACATCCACCACCTCCGGGGTGCGCCGGAAGACCTTGCCGTTGCGCACGAAGACCACCCGGTCCACAAATGGGCGGTGCAGGTCCAGCTCCACCCCGCACTCTCGGACCGGAACGCGGCGCCCATCGGGGAACTCGTACAAGCCCTCCATCAGCTCGGCAATCGAGCCGATAGCGAACATCTCGGTGCCGTCTTCGCTAATCCAGATGGGCAGCGGTGTGCCCCAGTAGCGGTCGCGCGAGAGCGCCCACTCCTTGACCTCTTCGAGCCAATTTCCGAAGCGCCCGCTTCCGATCTCGGGTGGCTGCCAGCGAATCTGCGCGTTGAGCTCGATCATGCGCTCTCGGTAAGCAGGCGAGCGCAGGAACCAGGACTGGCGCGCGTAGTACATGACCGGATTCCCCGTGCGCCAGCAGTGGGGATAGGTGTGCAGGTAATCGAACGTGGCACGGTAGAGCTTGCCCATGCGCTCCAGGGCTGCCACGATGTCCCGGTCCGCGCCCTCCTCCACCCGGTCGTGGTAGCGGAAGGTCTTGATGGCACGCCCGGCAAACTCCCCAAGCTCGGCGGTAAAGTGCCCATTGGGCGTGACCGGCTGCAGCAGGGGAAGCCCATAGCGCTGCCCCAGCTCAAAATCCTCCACCCCAAAAGCGGGGGCGATGTGCACGATGCCGGTCCCCTCTTCGACCGAGACAAACTCCGCCGGCAGCACTGTCAGCGCATTCGGGTACTGCTGCCGGTCGATGGGAATGTAGTCGAAGATCTGCTCGTAGACCGTTCCCACGAGCTCGCGTCCGGGGAAGCTCTCCAACACTTCGACCTCGCCCTCCAGCACAGAGAGCCGCTCCTGCGCCAGCACCAGCTCCTCCTCCTGCTCACCCCGGCGGTTCCGCACGCGGACGTACACCAGGTCAGGTCCCACTGCCAGGGCAACGTTGCCGAACAGGGTCCAGGGCGTGGTCGTCCACACCAGGAGCGACGCCCGTTCCAACCCAGGGCGCGAGGACTGGAGAATGCGGACCCGCAGGAAGACGCTTGGGTCGCGCACCTCGCGGTAGCCAAGCGCCAGCTCGTGCGAGGAGAGCGGTGTCTCGATCGTCGGCGATTGCGGCACCACCTTGAAGCCCCGATAAATCAGCCCACGCTCGAAGAGCTGCTTGAGCGCCCACCACAGCGACTCGATGTACTCGTTGGAGCAGGTGATGTAGGCGTGGTCCATGTCAATCCAGTAGCCCATGCGGCGGGTCAGGCTGCGCCAGCCGCCCTCCATCTCGATGTGCTGCCAGACCAGCTCACGGCAGGCGCGGTTGAAACGCTCCACCCCCAGGGTGGTCTCGATATCGCGCTTGTTGACAATGCCGAGCTGCTGTTCAACGGCAAGTTCGATCGGCAACCCGTGGCAATCCCACCCGGCTTGGCGCCGCACGTAATAGCCGCACATGGTCTTGTAGCGGCAGACCGTATCCTTGATCGTGCGTGCCATGACGTGGTGAATCCCGGGGCGCCCATTGACCGTCGGAGGTCCTTCATAGAACCGGAAGCGTGGCGCGTGTTGGCGTTGCTCCAGCGAGCGCTCAAAGATGCGCTGCTCCTCCCAGAAGCGCAGCACCTCCTGCTCCAGCTTTGGGTAGTCTGGCAACTCTGGCAATGTCTCCAATCGCATGGGCTTGTTTGCTGCCGTGTAAAGCATACAATTTTAGGGCTTTTGCAGCAGCCGCAGTGCCGCATGAGAGCATCCCCTGCTCCGGCTGGGGACGAACCCGCTACAGGAACGCCGTAATTTCGCAGCCGGCACAGCATCCCAACCGTTGGATGGCGGCACCGAACCCAAACTTCCGCCAAGCCATCGCCGATGCCCTGCGCGGGCAGCACCTGATGCGCCATCTGGAGTGTGAGCTCGTGCACATCGAGCCTGGCTATGTAATCGCTGAACTGCCACTGCGGCAGTACCACGAGCAGCAGCTCGGTATCGTTCACGGCGGTGTCATCGCCACTATTGCCGATGTTGCCGCCGGATTCGCCAGCTTCACGCTCACTCCGGAGGGATTCCAGCCCGTCACTGCCGAGCTGCACATCCTCTTCCTACAGCCGGGGCGTGGGGAGCGGCTGCGCGCCTACGGTCGGGTCCTCCATGCCGGAGGTCGGCTGCACTTTGCCGAAGCCGATGTCTTCTGCCTTGCCCAGGGTGCAGAAACCCACATTGCCCGCGCCAGTTCAACCCTGGCGCTCATCCGGCTCAATGCAACAGCAGCGGGCTGATTCGTCTCTAACTGCCGACAGTATTGCTCATTGCCGGCAGCCAAATGCCCATCAACTGGCAACGCCTCACGCTCAAATCGCAGGAAGCAATCCAGCGTGCGCAGGAGATTGCGCTCGAGCGGCAGCACCAGACCATCGAGCCGCTCCACCTGCTGGCAGCGCTGCTGGAGGACACCTCCGGCGTCGTTCCCTCGGTGCTGCAACAACTGGAGGTCAACCGCACCCTGCTCCAGCGAAAGCTGGAGGAGGAGCTGCAAAGGCTGCCCCAGGTCAGCGGCACATTGCAACAGTACCTTTCGCGCGAGCTTGCTTCGCTGCTGGAGAGCGCCTGGCAGGAAGCCACCGCGCTCAAGGACGAATACATCAGCACCGAGCATCTCCTCCTTGCGCTTGCCGAAGACCGCTCGCCTGCGGGCGCCCTATTGCGTGCCCAAGGGGTGACCAAAGAAGCCATCCTGCGTGTGCTCACCTCTATCCGCGGGCACCATCGCGTGACGGACCAAACGCCGGAGGAGAAGTACCAAGCCCTCCAGCGCTACGGGCGCAATCTCAACGAGGAGGCGCGCAAGGGCAAGCTCGATCCCGTCATCGGGCGCGAAGAGGAGATCCGGCGCGTCATGCAAATTCTCACGCGCCGCACCAAAAACAATCCCGTGCTCATTGGCGAACCCGGTGTGGGCAAGACCGCCATCGTCGAAGGGCTTGCCCAGCGCATCGTCGCCGGCGATGTGCCCGAACCGCTTAAGAGTAAGACCATCATCGCGCTGGACCTGGCAGCCCTGGTAGCGGGGACGACCTTCCGCGGACAGTTCGAAGAGCGCCTCAAAGCCGTCGTCAAAGAGGTTGCTGAATCCAACGGCGAAATCATCCTCTTCATCGACGAGCTGCACACGCTCATCGGCGCCGGTTCCGCCCAGGGCAGCATGGATGCAGCCAACATCCTCAAGCCCGCGCTCGCCCGCGGGGAACTGCGCTGCATCGGTGCAACAACGCTCGACGAGTACCAGAAGTACATCGAGAAGGACCCCGCCCTGGAGCGCCGCTTCCAGAAGGTCTACGTGGATGAGCCCAGCGTCGAGGAGACTATCTCGATTCTGCGTGGGCTCAAAGAGCGATACGAACTCCACCACGGCGTGCGCATCACCGACGCTGCCATCGTGGCGGCAGCGCAGCTATCGGCGCGCTACATCACGGACCGCTTCCTTCCGGATAAAGCCATCGACCTCATCGACGAGGCTGCCAGCAAGCTGCGTATGGAGATCGATTCCATGCCCGAGGAGCTGGACCTACTGGAGCGCCGCATCCGGCAGCTGGAGATCGAGCGGCAAGCCCTGCTGCGCGAATTGGGGCAATCCTCCGATGGCGGGAACAAACGCTGAACCTGAACTCTTCCGCGAGCTCTCTGCACTGCTGACCGAGCAGAACAACCCTGCCACGTGGGATATCGACCTTGCCGATACGGAGCACATTCTGCGCCTCATCAACGCCGAAGACAGCAAGGTCGCTGCTGCCGTCGAGCGTGAACTCCCCTTCATTGCCCAAGCCGTTGAGGCAATCGTACATGCTTTCCGCCGTGGTGGGCGCCTCTTCTACGTCGGCGCTGGTACCAGCGGGCGTTTGGGCATCCTGGATGCTGCTGAATGCCCACCGACCTTCGGCACGCCTCCTGAGCTGGTCCAGGCAATTATCGCCGGAGGCGAAGTCGCTGTCTTCCGTGCCCAGGAGGGTGCAGAAGACCGGCGCGAAGACGGGGCTGCAGAGATCGCCCGCCGCGGGGTCGGCGCCGCCGATGTCGTCTGCGGTATCGCTGCATCCGCCCGTACCCCATTTGTAGTCGGCGCCCTGCAGGAAGCCGCTGCGCGCTCCGCTACAACCATTCTCGTCACCACCAACCCGCGCGCCCATGTACAGACAATGGAGGTCGCTCGCTACGCCCGCATCCTCATCTGCCCGGAGGTGGGTCCGGAGGTCATCGCCGGCTCCACCCGCATGAAATCCGGCACGGCGCAGAAGATGGTGCTCAACATGCTCACCACCGCCGCTATGATCCGGCTGGGCAAGACCTACCACAACATCATGGTAGACCTGCAGCCCACCAACGCCAAGCTGCGCGAACGCGCCAAGCGCATCCTGATGATGCTCACTGGCACCGATTACGCCACTGCCGAGCACACCCTGCAGCACGCCAATTGGAATACAAAGCTGGCGCTGCTGATGCTGCTTTCGGGACTCCCAGCCGATGCCGCCCGCCAGCTCCTGGAGCGCGCTGGAGGGGTCGTCCGCAAAGCCCTTCACCTCCTGCACTCCTGAGAGCCAGCACCACACAGAAGCATGCCCAGGAGCATGCGCGCTGCCCCTCTCAGCAGACGAGAGCGTCGCGCACTGCACGACTACAGCCCTGGGGTGTGCAGCGCCCGACCGTAGCGAAAAACGAAGGTGCCCCGCAGCCACTGCCGGCTCCGTAAATTGCAATCGGGTCGAACCAGCCCAGGAGCCTGTTATGCTGCTTGCGCTCCTGCTCGCCTGCACCCTTTCTGCAATGGCAGCTCCCTCTTGGAAGCCGGGCATTCCCAAGGTGCTTCTGCCGGAATCTCCGCAGCGGGTGTACTCGGTGGAGTCCTTCATCGCCTCCTTGCGCAGCACGCTGAGCACAGCGCCGGCAGTCCCTGTTGCTCCCTTTGCAAACCGCCCGTTGCCGATACAGTTTGAGGAGGTCAAGCTCCCGTTCACATTTGAATCGGCACCGTTGTCTTTTCGCTCATCCCGGGCATTCAGTCCGCAGGGGACCCCCTCATGGTTGGAAGAGCCACTCGGTGCTGCACGCATGGTGCCCGCTGCCTCGCCGACAGCATCGGGTGGTGTAGTGATGTTGCCTGATGTGCCATCGGTGCTGGCGGCTTTAGAGCGGCACCGGGAGCTGCTCCGGCTCGCTTCACCAAGGCACGAGCTCGAGCTTATCTCACTGCAGAGCGACGAGCTGGGCTTCTACCATCTCCGCTTCCAGCAGACTTACGAGGGTATCCCAGTCTGGGGCGCCGACTTGTATGTTCACCTCCACTCCGATGGCACAATTGAGCTGCTCAACGGGCGCTACCATCCCACTCCTGTGGGTGTCCCAACGCGCCCGGTGCTCACCCCTGCCGAAGCCATTACCCGTGCGTGGAATCTCCTGGGGCGGCAACCCGAGCCACTGCCCTCGCTGTTCGACCCGCCACAAGCAACAGCGCAGCTACTGCTCTTCCCACACCCAACGACCGGCGCTCTCTACCTGTGCTACGAAGTCCGGCTCGTCCTCTCGCTGACCGAAACCTATGCCCTCTTCATCGACGCCCTCACAGGGGAGCTCCGCTGGCGTATCCGGCTGGACCAGAACTTCCGCAGAGATGAGCTGCAGAGACTGGAAAGCCCCACCACCACTTTGCGGTATACGCCCACTACCTCCGCAGTCCCCCTCCCTGGCAGTTTTACTGACGCCCAGGCAACCGACGCCAATGGCATCCGGCGAAACCTGCGAGTCTACCGGCACGACAACGGCACCTATTACATGATTTGGGACCTGCCCTCGCTGAACACTGCAGCTTCGCGCCTCCCCGACAAGGTCAAAGGTGGCGCGCTGACGCTTACTGCCAACAACTCCGACTTGGACCCGCGCAACCCTCGGGTCTACCACATCACCTCACCCAACAACGTATGGAGTGACCCCGTAGCCGTCTCTGCACACTACTTCGCAAAGGTCTGCTACGACTACCTCCGGAACACACACGGTCGCAACTCCTTCGATGGGCAAGGAGAGACCATCATCTCCATCGTGCATGCCACGCATCAGGGGTACCCGATGGACAACGCATACTGGAGCCCTGCCCTGAAGATAATGGTCTACGGCGACGGACAAAGCTCCTTCAAACCGCTTGCCGGCGGATTGGATGTCTTCGCCCATGAGTTCGGGCACGCCGTCATCTCCCACACGGCGGACCTAGCGTACCAGTTCCAGTCGGGTGCCCTCAACGAATCCTTTGCTGACATCTTCGCAATTATGGTCGACCGTGACGACTTCCTGCTGGGCGAGGACGTTATCCGCCCTGAGACGGGTCGGATCGCCCTGCGCGACTTTGCCAATCCAGGCAATCCCCAGGCGTTCGACCAGCTTCCTTCCCACATGTCACAGTACCGATACCTGCCAATTGAGCAGGACAACGGAGGGGTGCACATCAACAATGGGATTCACAACCGCGCGGCATACTTGGTAATTTCGGCGATCGGGCGCGAAAAGGCGGAGAAGATCTTCTACCGTGCCCTGGCAAACTACCTCACTCGGACCTCGGAGTTCCTCGACTGCCGCCGCGCTGCTATCCGTGCTGCACAGGAGCTTTACGGTCAAACCGAAGCCAATGCAGTAGCCCAAGCCTACGACGCTGTTGGCATCCTCGACGGCGGTGGCGCCGGCGGCGGCTCCGGCAACGAAGTGCCTCCGGTGAGCGGTGGGACACAGTACATCGCTCTCATCGCCGGAACCTATGGCGAAATCGGCATCATCAACCTCACGACCGGAGAAGCAGGACTCCTGAGCACCCAAGATCCACGCACACGGGTCAAGGTCACCTCGCAGGGATACCCAATCTCGCAGCTCAGCACCGCCCGAAACGGGAATCGGATTTGGTTCATCAACCAACAGGGGCGCATTGCCTACGCTGACCTGGCACAGCAGCAATTTTTCGAACTTCCGCTCTACATCCAAACCCCTGGCGACTTGGACAACATCTGTGTCTCGACCGACGAGCGCATCGCCAGCCTTGTCTCAACCTATCCCGACCGCTCAATCTACCTCACCGATGGGCAACAGATTGCCCGTGTCGAGCTGCTGCCGGTCACCATGGACGGTCCAAACGCCTCCACGCTCCTATTTGCCGACGTAATGTCGTGGAGCCCCAACATGCAGCAGCCGCGCATCGCCTTCGACGCCTTCAATTTGCTGCCGTTGCAGGGGGATACCCTCGCCTACTGGAACATCTACGAGATGCAGTTCCTGCAGCAGGGCACTGCCGTCGTGCCCGTCATCATCCCACTGGCAAACCCTGCGTTCGGTTACAGCTTGGGCAACATCACCTATAGCCACACGGACCCCGACCTTGTCAGCTTCAACGCACTGGAGCACCAAACTGGCGGGCTCTACCTGGTCGTCGCCCACTGGCAGAGTAGGCAGATGGGGGTTTTGGCTCCGGGGCAGCTCCAGTACCAGGGCAGACCGTTGACCGACCTCCAGCGTCCGACCTTTTCGCCCGATAGCCGTTCCCTGTGCGTAGTATCCCCACAGCAGCAACTGCTTGTGGTCTTAGACCTCCAGCAAGGGCAGGCACAATTTGCTCCGGCACAGGTCCCGCTCTTCCACCCACGCTGGTTTGTCTCAGGTGGGGTTGGGGTTGCGAGTGCAGCACCGAGCTCCTCTGCATTCCAAGCGGTGCTGTTGCCGGAAGGTGGGCTCCTTGTGCACTACGAGCTTACGCAGGCAGGTTGGGTGGAACTGGACGTTGTGGATGCCTTCGGGCGCGGTGTTGCACAGCCAATTGCTGAATGGCACGCCGCCGGAACATACCGGCGGAACGTACAGCTGCCAAACTCCCTGGCGCCAGGGTGGTACGGCGTACGCCTGCGGACGGGAACGGTGCAGTCGATGGTTCCAATCGTCCTGGTGCGTTGAGGCGTGGCTGCTGAGCCGCTTATCCTTGCCATTGAAAGCTCGGGGGAGCCGCTCAGCATCGCGCTCGCCCAAGGAGAACGGCTGCTGGGGCTTTCCCTGCTTGGGCTGCCGCGGATCCACGACCGCATGGCAGCCGAGCTCGTCCGACGGCTGCTCCAGGATTGCAACCTGAGCGCAGCCCAACTCGATGCTGTCGCCATCTCGGCGGGTCCGGGCTCCTTTACCAGCCTCCGCATTGGAGCAAGCCTGGCAAAGGGCTTGTGCATGGAGGGGCGGCCGGCTCTTGTGCCGGTGCCTACGCTGGAAGCCTTAGCCGAAGCAGCTCTCCTGGTTGCCCGGATGCTCGGTGCGGAGCAGATCCTGGCGTGCATCCCCACAACTGACTCTCCAGATGCCGAACTCTTCGTGCAGCGCTTTGCCCTTGACTCCGCCGAACTCGCCATACGGAGCTTTCCTGAAGGGCTCCAGCGCCTTCGAGCGGAATCTCTGGAGCCATCTCCCCGGACGCTGCTGTGCGGTCCAGCCTCTGGACGGCTCCGGGGCGGGCTTCGCCTTCCATATCTGGAGCGGCTCTCCGCAGAATGGATCGCTGCCAGTGGGCTGCGCCGTCTCTTGAGTGGGCAATTCGTTGCTGCCGAGGAGTTCCTCCCGCTCTACGGCTGGGAATTCACTCCGCGCGAACGCCACTGACGCCGTAGCTGGGCTGCAGCAACAACGTAGTAGAGCGTCGGCAGCACCACCAGTGTCAAAAATGTGGCAAAGAGCAGCCCGAAGATAATTGCCCACGCCAGAGGCTCCCAGAACGCGGCGCTATCCCCGCCGAAGTGCAGGTTTGGCTCAAAGCGCGCCAGGAGCCCGTAGAAATCAATGTTCAGCCCCACCGCCAGCGGCACCAGCGCCAGAATCGTCGAAGCCGCTGTCAGCACCACCGGTGTCAAGCGGGTTGCCCCACCCTCGATGACCGCCTGGCGTAGTCCCATCCCACGCTGGCGCAGCAGCCGGATGAAATCCACCAGCACCACACCGTTGCGCACGACAACGCCAGCAAGCCCCACAATTCCCACCCCCGTCAGCGCTACCGATAGGGGTAAGCGCGAAAGGGCAAACCCCCACAGCACCCCAATTGTGCTGAAGACCACCGTCACCAGCACCAGCAGAGGGAGCACCACAGAGTTGAGTTCGCTGACCAGAATAACCGCGATAAGCCCAACGGTGACCAAAAACGCCACCTGCAGGAAACCGAACGCCTTCTGCTGCTCCTCGCGCTCCCCGGTCAGCCGCACCGAATACCCCGGCGGGAGCCGGAGCTTCTGCAGCGCCGCGCGTATCTGCTCGTTGATCGCCGGAGCACTATAGCCTGGCAGCACATTCGAGCTGAGCGTCACCACACGCTGCTGATTGATGCGGTTGATGGTGCTGTAGGTCGTCGCGTAGTTCACCGACGCCACCACCGAGACCGGCACAACACGGAACTGCCCCGTTGCCATATCGCGGTACGTGATGGGAACGTTGAGCAGTTCCTCTAGCCGCTGCCGATACGGCGGGGCAATGCGCACCTGGATGGGGTAGTCGTCCTCTCCGGCGCGGAACTTCGACGCCTCGACTCCGTAGAGTGCAGCCCTGAGTGCCCTGCCAACCTGAGCGGAATTCAACCCTTCACGAGCTGCTTTCCGCCGATCCAGCTCCACGAGCAGCTCCGGCTTGCTCTGCCGTAGGTCACTGACCAAGCGCTCGATTCCGGCAATCCGCAAGGAATCCACCAACAGGCTCCGAATACGCTCTGTCAGCGCCTGGAGCGTGTCCAAATCATCGCCGGCAATCTCGATGTTGATCGCCTTCCCCGTCGGCGGCCCCGCACGGTCCTTGTCCACGAGCACTTCCGCTCCGGGGATATCCGCCACCGCCTGCCGAATCGCCTCAAAGTAGCTCCAGGTGGAGATGCCACCACGCCGAGCGTACTCAACAAAGGCAACCGTCAGCCGCCCTTTGTGCGGCGTCACCCCAAAGGAGGGACGGGTCGGTTCCCCCGCCGCCACTCCAACATTGACGCTGACGGAGGTCACCAGCGGATTCTGCGGACCGAGTACCCCGTACACCCGATCCTCCACCACTCGCATGAGGGAATCCGTCACCGCGGCATCCGTTCCCTCCGGCAGCGCCACGTACACGTACACGAAGTTGGGCTCCGGATCTGGGAAGAAGACCACCTTCGGCGGCAGCAACACAAGCAGCCCAATGGTCAAAAGCAGCAATGCTCCCATCCCCGCCAGAACCCACGCCGGGCGCCGCCCCACAAGCAGATGTGAGAGCACCCCGCGATACCACCGGAGAAGCCTCGGCCAGAAGCGCCGCTGGAAGGGCTCGATGAGTTTGGGCGTAAACAGCACCTGATTGAGCATCCACAGCAGCACAAGCATCCCCGCCAGTACGGCGATTGCCCGGAGAAGGTCCGCTCCAAGCGCTACCCCTGCGCCGTAGACCACCGCTGCACCCAGCAGAATCAGCCCCGTGCGGTGCACAAGCGCCCGCAGCGGGCGCACCTTCGGCGGACGCGGCATGTAATCGAGCGCAAAGACCGGATTGAAGACATACGCCACCAGAAACGATGCCAAGAGCGTGGCAATCATCACCACGGGCAAGTACACCAGGAACTCGCCTACCACCCCAGGCCAGAACAACAGCGGCACAAACGGTGCAAGCGTTGTCAAGGTACCCGCCAACACTGGAGCGAACACCTCTCCGGCGCCCTGCTGTACGGCTTGGAGAATCGGCACACCCTGGCGCATGTGCAGCCGGTAGATGTTCTCCACCACCACGATGGCGTCGTCCACAATGATGCCCAACGCCAGCAGGAAGGCGAACGTGACCACGATGTTTAAGCTATATCCCAGCCCGGGCAGCAGCAGCATCGCCAGGAATGCCGACAGCGGCGTTGCCAACCCCACAAAGAGCGCATTGCGCACCCCCATGAAGAACATCAGCACAAGCACCACGAAGACAAAGCCCAGGATGATTGCGTTGTTCAAATCCGCCAGCGTCACACGACTCCGCACAGACTGGTCGTTGGTGATGACCAACTCCAACTGCGGTGCCTTGCGGCGAAACTCCTCCGCCAGACGGTAAATCTTGTCGGCGGTTGCCAGCAGATTCTCCCCTGCTTTCTTAACCACGCTGAGTGTGACAACGGGCTTGCGGTTGAGCCGGGCAAAGCTCTGCTGCTCCTTGAACTCCTCGCTGATGGAGGCGATATCGCCCAGCCGCACCGTATTGCCCTGTCCACCCCGCACGAGGATATCAGCAATCTCCTGCAGGGAGCGAAATTCCGCCGCTACACGCAAGGCAAGCCGCAAGCCCCCAGCGGTGAACTCCCCGGCGGAGATGTTGATGTTTTCACGCTGAATTGCTTGCTCCACGTCGCTCAGGCTCAAATTCAGCGCCCACAGCCGATACGGGTCCACATCCACGCGCACCTCGCGCTCCGGCAGTCCAATGAGGTCGACTCGGCGGACCTCGGGCAACGCCTCGATCCGGTCGCGCAACTCTTCGGCGTACCGCTTGAGCTGTTCCAGCGGTACATCCCCAGCAATGCTCAGCTGCATGATGGGGAACTCGGAGAAGTCTATCTCCAGCACGCGGGGATCTTCGGGTAAATCATTGGGTAGCTCGGCTTTCGCCCGATCGAGTGCATCCTGCACCCGCTGTTTTGCAATGGCAGGGTCCACCGTAGTCTCAAACTCCACCGTGATGGTGGACACGTCCTGCGCCGAGTAGCTCCGGACTTTCGTCACCCCAGTGACGGCTTTGAGCTGCTTCTCGATGGGGCGGGTGACGAGATTCTCCATATCCAGTGGCGAGGTGCCGGGGTAGATCGTGCTCACCAGCACGGTCGGCACCACAACATCGGGGAAGAGCTCCTTGGGGAGCTGCACATACGTGTATATCCCCATGCCGAGCACGAGCACAGCCAGCACGTAGACAGTTGTGCGGTTGCGAACCGACCAGTCCGTCAACCAGAACCGGCGTTCCATTGGTGCCCTCTCACAGCTTTACTGGCATTCCCTCGCGGAGTTCCCCGGCAGCTCGCACCACCACGAGCTCGTTGGGGCGGATGCCGGAGAGGATTTCAGCTTGCCCATCTGTCACCAGCCCCACGCGTACTGCACGCTCCTGTACAATAGCTCGGCGGTCGCTCCCCTGCTGCACAACGTAGACCACTGCTTCGCCGGCATTCCGCCGACGAACCGCTGCCAAGGGGACCAGCACCGCTTGCGGACGCTGGATTTCTGCGAAACGGACCGAGCACTCCAGCCCGGGGCGCAGTGCCTCCGGAATACGCTGCAGCTGAATCTCCACCCGCACCGTGCGGGTGCGTGGGGAGATCGCCTTCCCGACCACGCTCACCCGTCCCGGCAGGGTATCGGCAAGCTCACGGAAGATCACCTCCACGGGGATTCCAACGCGCAGCAGTTCAAGGTATGCCTCCGAGACCTCCGCGCTCACATACACGCTGCGCAGATTGAACAGGCGCACGGCGGGCACTCCCGGAGCAAGGAATTCGCCCACCCGGGCATTGACCTCGTCCACGACGCCATCGAAGGGAGCCACGATGCTCGTCTGACGCAGCTGCTCGCGTAGCGTTGCCACTCGGCGCTCGGCAGCCTCGAGCTGCTGCTTGGCAGTGAGGTACTGCACTTCGGCAATCGCCTTGGCTTCCCAGGCACGGGTGTAGCGCTCGTAAAGCGTACGGGCGTAATCGCGCTGTAGCTCCGCCTCCTCCAAGCTGCGCCGGAGCACCTCCGAATCCAGCTCTACCAGCACCGTTCCTGCCCTGACGCGCTGCCCTGGCTGGACGCGCACCGCCGTGACCGTTCCCCCGATCTTGGCACTGAGTGCTACGGTCGTGCGCGATTCCACCTGCCCTTGGACCTCCAGCACCCGCTGCAGACTCCCCAGTCGTGCCGGCTGAGCCACGACCGAGATCGCTTCCCCTGAGCCAGTTGCGGCAATTCCCAGCTCCTGCTCCAGTTGGGCGATCTGCTGCTGAATCTGCGCCAGCTCCGCCCGCAATTGGGCTAACCGTTGGCGCTTCGCTTCAGGCGTCTCCTGCCGGGCGCATCCGCTCAGCCCAACGAGGAGCGCAATCCCGAGAATCCCTACGAACGCTCGCGTTGCCATTGCCACCCGCGTATGAACAGTTCAACAAGCTCGCGGACCAACTCCTCCACACTCACTCCCTCCAGCAGGCGCATCCGGTACGGATGGCGTGCCAGGGCAATTGCCCCGCTCAGAATCACCCAGAACTGAGCAATGACCTGCTCCGGCACGCTCCACTCCGGGAATATTCCTTCGCGCACTCCGCGCAGTACCAGCTCCTTGCCCCGCAGCACCGCCTGCTCTTGCAGGGCATGCAGGCGCTGGAGCAACTCCTGCGGTACCCGCTCCAGTGGAAGCTCCAGAGCGGTCGAGACATGCATCAGCAGCACGAAGTACTCCGGCTGCTCCTGTGCAAAGCGTACGTACGCCTGCGCCATGGCGTGGATTGCCTCCTGAACCGGGCGGGTGCGGTAGCGCAGCTCCACCTGCTCCATGTGCGCATCGAGCAAGCGCAAGCCCTCCTCCAGCAGGGCAACGTAGAGCTCCTCCTTGGAGCCGAAGTAGTCGTACAGCGTTGCCTTGCCCAGCTCGGCTTCCTGAGCGATCTGCTCCATCGTTGCCTGACGGAAGCCGTAGCGGAAGAAGACATGGCGTGCGGCATCGAGGATGAGCTGACGCCGCTGCAGCCGTTCCCGCTCTCGGCGCTCGGCAATGCCCATCTCAGAGCCTCTCCAAGTAGCGCTGGTCCACGCTGCCGGTGAGGTACTCCAGGTCTGCCCGCGCAGCAAGCCAATCGTAGAGGGCTTGCACATAGGTCGTGCGCGCTTGGCGCAGCGCGGCATCGGCATCGAAGAGCTCCAAGAGAGTCCCCAGCCCTGCGGCGTAGCGCGTCCGGGCAATCTCGTAGCCGCGCTCGGCAGCTTGCACAGTGCTTTGCCCGGCAGCAATCTGCTCTTGGGCAACGCGCAGGCTCTCGCGCAAGAGCCGAAGCTGCAGTTTGAGCGCTTCCTGCAATTTGGACTCCTGCTGCTGCACCTTCTGGGCTTCGACGGTTGCCTGCTCCACGCGGGCGTTGGTCTGCAACCCTTGGAACAGCGAAAGCTGGAGCTGAACCCCAACAGCAGCGCTGCGTGCGGTGAGGAAGTTCGAAAACGTCGGCGATTGCCCCTGGTACACATAGTTGCCAAAGCCCAGCAGCAGGGGGTAGGACTCAGCGCGGTAGATGCGCGCAATCGCCTGCTGTACCTGCTGCTGCAAGCGCAGCGTCTGCAGCTCAAAGTTCCGCTCCAGCGCCTGCCGCCACAGCTCCTCCTCTGCAGGGATAGGCTCGCTTCGGTACTCCACCTCCAGCGTGCCGTCGGGCTCGAAAGGCTCCTGCTGTGTCCTGCCCATCAGGAGCGCCAATTGTGAACGCGCTGCCGTATATGCCATCTCTGCTTGCGCCAGTGCCGCCCGCAACTGCTCCAATTGCACTTGCGCCCGCAGTGCATCATAATCGGCAACGAGCCCCTCTGAGGCGAGCACCCGCGTGTCCTGCGCCAGGCGTTCCGCCCGAGCAAGGCTTGCGCGAACCGCCTCCACCCGTTCCCGCGCCAGCAGCGCAGCGTAGAAGGCTTTGCGCACTTCGGTCACCGTCCGCGCCACTACCGCCCGATACTGCGAGCGCGCCGCTTGCGCGTAAATCTGCGCCGCCCCAATCCCGGTCAACACCGCCTGACTAAAGAGCACCTGCGTTGCCTGGAGCTGCACCTGGAAGCTATTCTCCGAACCAATCCGCACCGGTGAAAGCTGCCCAGAGCCCGGATTGCGGAAATCTGGCAGGAAGAAGACCGGCAACTGCAGATTGCGTACGTAGTTGGCGCTGATCCCAATCGAAGGCAGCGCTGTCCCTATCGCCTCACGCACTCGGGCATCTGCCCGCTGTACCTCTAATCGCGCCACTGCGATATCGGCATTCGCACGCAACGCCTGCTGAATCGCTTCCTCCAGAGATATCCGCTCCGCTGCCACACCGTTCAGGCTCGCCAGCACGCCGACGAGCACGAGAAGTCGTCGCATGTCCGACCAACGGTTATTTTCCGACCGCTGGTCGCAAATTTATGGACTCTTCCCCTTCCGCCAACTGAACAGGGCTCAGCCGAGCTGTTGCAGGAAGGTAACAAAGAAGCGCACGGCGCGTAGGACCTCTCGGACCGGGATCCGCTCATTGGTACCATGAAAAGTTGCGTACTCCTCCGGCGTCAGGCGCACAGGGGTAAAGCGGAGAATCGCAGAGGTCAGCCCGGTGTAGTGGCGCGAATCCGTTGCTCCCAGCACCAAGTAGGGCACCACCCGCGCCTCGGGGAAGAGCGCACGAATGCTGCGCGCCACTGCTTGGAAGGCGGGGCTGCTTGGGTCCGTCACCGGCGAAGGTAGGCTCAGGAGGCTATGCTGGCGAATCTGAATGCGGCGATCGGGCAAAATCTGGCGCAAGTACTCCAAGACGTGCTCAGGGGTATCGCCCGGCAGCAAGCGCACATTGACGAGCGCGTGCACCCGTGCTGGAATCACGTTCTCCTTGATGCCTGCCTGGAAGATTGTCGGGGCAAAGGTCGTGCGCAGCAGTGCGTTCCCGCGTGGCGTCTGCTGAAGCTGGCGCAGGAGCAGGTTGCCAAAGAGCCAGCGGTTTGCCACCACCAGGCGCTGCCAGAAGGGCATCTCCGGGGCGATCGCCTCCAGCATGTGCTGTGCAACCCCGGTCAGCCGCGCCGGCATTGGAGAACGCTCCACCGTTGCAATCGCCCGCGCCAGGATTCCCAGCGGGGTCTCGCGTGGCGGCACCGAGGAGTGCCCTCCGCTCCCCTCAACGCTGAGCTCGACCATCATGTAGCCCTTCTCGGCAATCCCAACCATTGCAAGCGGTCGCTCCACGCCCGGGAACATCCCGGTAGTGACAGCTCCGCCCTCGTCCAGCACCCACTGCAGGCGCACACCGCGCTGCTGCAAAAGGCGCGCAATCTGGGCTGCTCCGCGCTGTCCGCCAACCTCCTCGTCGTGTCCAAACGCCAGGTAAAGGTCGTACGGTGGCTGGAAGCCTTGTCCCAGCAATGCTTCGACGGCTTCCAGCACGGACATGACCGAGATCTTGTCGTCAATGGCACCACGCCCCCAGACGTACCCCTCGGCAATTGTTCCGCTGAAGGGCGGGTAGCGCCACTGCGATTCCGTCCCCGGCTCGACGGGCACCACATCCATGTGCCCCATGAGCAAGCCAGCCGGAGGTGTGCTATCACGCCCCCGCCAGTGGTAGAGGAGGCTGTAGCCGATGCGTTCGACCCGCAGCTGCTGGTGGACGCGCGGAAAGGCGCTCTGGAGAAAAGCGTGGAAGCGCTCAAACTCCTCTGCTTCCACCTGTGCCGTATCCTGGTGCGAGATTGTGCGGTAGCGGAGGCTTTCGGCAAAGCGGTTGAGGATGGCGACCGAATCCAGCGCAACCGACGGCAGCGCAGCCGGCGGTGGCTCTGCCCCGCTGAACTGCAGCGTTCGGTACAGCACTACTCCGGCAAGCAGCACGGCAGCTCCCACCGCACTCCAGGCAATCCAGCGGCGCATCGGCTCGGCTCCGGCTTGTTGCACCAGCACAAAAATACACCCGCCGGGCTCACGCCCCTTGCAAGACCTGCAGCAATTGGCTCATCCGGGCGAATGCCAAGCCCACGCAGGTGTCGGCAGCTCCGTAGTAGAGCCACAGCTCATCTCCGCGGACCAGCGCCCCGCAGCTAAAGACGATGTTGACTCCGTTGCCGACGCGCTCGTACGGAGCCAAGGGGCTGAAGATGGGATAATCGCAGCGGGCAAGGACGTCATTGGGGTTGTCCCGTGATAGCAGTGCCACCCCAAGCCGGTACGTCCTCACACCGCTGACGCTTTTGACCCCGTGGTAGATGAGCAGCCATCCCTGTGGCGTGGGAATCGGTGGGCATCCAGTGCCGATGCGCTCGCCGTCCCACCAGGTTCCTCCACGCTCCCGTAGCACGATGCGGGGCTGCCCCCAGTGCAGAAGGTCCGGTGACACCGCCGACCAGATATGCGAACCGCCCGACATCGGGCGATGCAGCATGTACCAGTAGCCGTTAATCCGCTCTGGAAACAGCGCTGCATCCTTGTTCGGTGGCGGCAAGACCAGCCCCAGCGGAGAGACTGTTGTGAAATCCTCCGTCTGCGCCAGCGCTACCGCCGGACCGGCATCGGAGACTGCCACATACGCAATAATCCAGCGCCGCAGCTCGGGGATATAGGTCAGGCGCGGGTCTTCACAGCCAATTCTCTGGTACTCCCCCAGCCAGCTCTGGTCATCCGGTCCCAGCAGCGGCTTGGGTTCGATGCGCCAGTGGTTCATCCCATCCCGGCTGCGGGCAACGTAGAGCCCAGAGCGCCCGTCGTTGAGCTCCACCCGCAGCAGCAGCACCACTTCCCCGTCGTGCTCGGCAACGCCCGGATTGTACACTCCAATTGCCGGAAACGGCAGGTCCTCGACCGTCAAAATAGGGTTCCTGCCATACCGCTGGAAAAGCTCCATCTTTGGCTCCACGGATGTAGCTGCTGCGACCCTTGCACTGCTACCACGAGGCTTTCCCACGCCTCCTGCAAGCGGATACGTGGCAGCGCCGTGGGATTGCGGATCCAGGCGACCATCTCGCGCATAATCTGCTGGAGAGCTCGCCGATACACTCCCTCGCGGTCCCGCTCTTGGAGTGCCAGCTCTACTCCGGTTGCTGTCGTCAGGGTCAGCTCCAGCGGAATCCATCCCCGCACGAAGGCGTGCCCGTGTTCGAAGAGGAGCACAGCAGATTGATGCTCCGGGGCACCCGATGGCAGCCCAAAGAAGTGCCAGAAGAGCCCAACAATCTCCTCCTCCGGTATCCCGACAAAGTGGCACGCCTCGAAGGTCCCGTCTCCGTATGCAGCGATCGAGCTGAGCGGTCTGCCGAGCATCCAACCAAACACGTCGGCGAAGTGCACGCCGTGCTCAAGGAGGATGCCTCCACTGCGTTCCCGGTCACGGAACCACTCCTGGTGTGGCATCGGCGCCGCATTGAGGAGAGCAAAGCGCCGAAGCCGTCCATAGCGCCGGCTGCGGATGAGCTCCCGCAGGTGCTCGTAGATGGGCATGTAACGCATGACGTAGTTCGTCGTGGCGCGAACTCCGTGGCGTTCGACAGCATCGAGCACTTGTTGGGCTTGCTGCAGGGTCAAGGCAAAGGGTTTCTCCACGATGAAATGCTTGCCCGCTTCGGCGGCTGCACAGGCAATCTCGGCATGCTGCTGCGGCGGTGTGGCAATGACAACAAGCTCCAGTTCCGGCATCTGCAGCAGCCTTTCGTACCCAGCAACGGCATGGGGAATCCCATAGCGCTGAGCAGCGACATCGGCTCGTTGCTGGTGTCGGGCAGCAACGGCGTAGAGCTCAATCTCGGGCATCTCTGCATAGCTCCTCAGCAGGAACTCTCCGAACGCCCCAACGCCGATCACCCCGACGCGCACCCGCTGCATTGGGAAGCTCAGAAGCTCGGCTCCGCTGGTCCGACCACCTCCGCTTGCACGCGGCGCATTTGCCCGTTGCGGGCGGACTCTCGGGCGGCATTGCGCCACCGCAGCACCCCGCTCCAGAGGAGACCGAGCACCATCAGCGCGCTGCCGAGCCAAACCAGGTTGACCGCCGGCTTGACCGAGAACTCGATTGTGAGCACCTCGCGCTGTGGCGCCCCCGGCTCCTCAAAGCGCAGCAACACCTGCGAGCGGGCAAGCTCTTGCCGGTCGGGCACAATCTGCATCACTCCTACGCGCAGCTCGGTCCCCGGTAGGGTTTGCCATTCGGGCAAGAACTGCTGCGCGGGGGCGTACATCCGTGTCCACAGCAGCACTGTATCGCTCCTGCCTGCCCGCACAATGCGCAGGCTCACTCCCAGCCGCACCGTATCGCCCTCGGGAATTGCTTGCCCCATGTGGAAGCGCAACAGCTCTACCTGGAGGGAATCCCCAGGAAGGCGCCCGAGCTCACCCCGGCGGAGCAGCAGTTCCGTTCCCCCTTCGGTCTCGACCGCCCGCGGAGCCGTGTAGATATCCGCGCTCAGCTGCCAGGCAATTCCTGGTTCCAGGAATGCCGACTGGCGCTGGTTGTAATCGCTCCAATACAACACTGGCGCCACCGTGAAGCGTTGTGTACCGGATTCCACCTGCACATGGTAGCGCCACTTCTCGCGGTCCGTGTATTGGCGCTCAATTTGCTCCTTGCCCACGTACACCAGTCGGTAGCGTCCGAGCTGCACCGGCTCCCCTTGAGGCAGGCGCACATGCTGGCTCCACGATAGTGCGCTCATCCCCACCACGCCCAGCACGAGCAAAGCAAATCCCAGATGGGCACTGTAGGCACCGGCGCTGGCAGGGCGCTTCCATATTCGGCGCAGAAGCAGCTGCGCATTGACCAACAGCGCAAACCATGCCGCCGCTCCCAGCAGCAGAAGCTCAGCACTGCGGACACCCACCGCCCAGGCAAGCGCCGTTAGCAACAGTGCCACTCCAAGTGGAACCCACAGGCGAGACCAAAACAGTCTCCGCGGGGTTGCTCTCCAATGTAGCAGCAGTGAAAGCCCATTGAGCAGCAAGATCCACGCCCCGATGGGCAGATGCAGCAGATTGTAGAAGCGCTGCTCAACGGCAACCTTCGGGCGCTGGAGGAGTTCCAGCAGAATCGGCCAACTCGTGCCTACCAAGACCGCCACAGCGCTTGCCAGGAGTCCCAACACACCCAGCATCAGGGCTCCTTCGCGCGAGTCGGGTCTCAGTAGCATGCTCTCCTGCCGCAGCTCCTTCCACCGCACCGCCAAGAGCACCGCTCCCACCACTGCCACCGAGCCCATCAGCGCAATCAGTAGGGTGTACGCAAAGAAGCCGGGGTCCACAAACGAGTGCACGGACGTATCACCCAGCACCCCGCTGCGCGTGAGGAAGGTCGAGTACAGCACGCTCAAAAACGCCACCATTGCCAGCAGCGCATTCGTACGCAGGAGCGTCCCGCTGCGGCGTTGTACAAGCCCTGTGTGCAGCAGTGCCACAAGGAAAAGCCACGGGATAAGCGAGGAGTTCTCCACTGGATCCCATGCCCAGAATCCGCCCCAGCCAAGCGTCTCATACGCCCACAGTCCTCCCAGCATGATACCCGCACCCAGCACCGCCGCCGACACCAGGAGCCAGGGGTACGCCATCCCGATCCACTCGCGGTAGAGCCGCCGCCACAGTCCCACGACCGCCAGCGCGAACACCGTCGTCGTCAGCGCAAACCCCAAGAAAAGCGTCGGCGGGTGGAGCACGATCCAGTAGTTATGCAACAGGGGATTCAGCCCGCGCCCCTGTGACGGCGTAAAGCCAGGGACAACTCCCTGCGCCGCGTACGTCTCCCAGACGTAAGTGAAGGGGTTCTTTGCCACCACCAAGAGCAGCATCCCCGCCAGGACGCCCGTGTAGATGCTCATGGCTTCGGCTTCAAGCCCTCTGCGGCGCGCGTACTGCTGGAAAGCCATCCCAATGAGCGCCATCCAAAATGTCCACAGCAGCAGGCTACCCTCCTGTCCGGCGTATGTGCTGGCAATGAGCAGATGGAGCGGCAATTGCGTCGAGGAATGCCCCCAGATGTAGGTGAAGCGGAAGTCATGCGCCAACACCCTCCACAGCAACACCCCAAAGAGCAGCACAACGCCGGCGGCAACGAGCCGGAAGCTCCAGCGCGCCGGACTCAGGAACTCCTGACGGCGAAGCGCTACTCCGTATGCAAAGGCGGCAACCACCGCCCCTGCCCACACCGCATGGACCAGAAGCTGTGCAAGCATGCAGACCTCTCTCCCGTATTACTGCTGGCGAATTTGCAGGGCATGGAAGTACGGACGCTCCCCACCATGGGCATGTCCGATGAGTACCAGGGACTGCCCCGGCTGCAGCACCGGCAGCGCCTCTCCGCCAGTGTATTCCACTGCAAAGACCGCGCCTTCAGCATCCTGCGCCCACAGGGTTGGCGAAGCTGTCCCGGCAGAGGGCAGCGCGTGGACTTTCACACGCAGCATCACCGTCGGCGCCTTCTCCTCACTGGATTTCTCTGCAGCCATCTCCAACGCACGAGCAAAGGTCACCTCCGGCACTTGCGCCGAGCGTTCCGCCAGGTATACCAGCAGCGGCACTCCAACGACGGCAAGCCCAATGCTCAGCGTCCGCAAGCGCATGGCTATTGCGGAAGGGGTTGTCCGCCTTCGTATTTGGATGGGCACTTCGTGAGGATCTGTGTTGCCACGAACTCAGCTCCCTCGACACGTCCGCGCACGACGACGCTTTCGGCAAGCTCGAAGTTATTGGGCTTGGGACCGTGGTAGCGCACGGGGATGGTTGCGCCCGTCTCATCGCGCAGCGTGAAGCGGAAGAGATTCTGGCGAGTATCGTAGAGCAGCGGCTCCTGCTGCACCCACGTTCCCTTGATCTGCACGGTCTTCCGCGCCGCGCGCGCTTGCTCGATGGTAGCGTAGGCGACGGAGCTCTCCTGTAGTGCGGCGATCCCCAGCGCCGTAAACCCCACCAGGGCGATTCCACCGAGCCAATACCGCACCTTTCGCATGGCTTTGCACCGCGGCAGAGTCTACTCGGAGGCTATAGACGAAGCGGCATCACTCTCCGTCCGCTGCGCCTGCTCCAGGACCGTCTCCAGGCGTCGCAGCCGGCGTTCCAGCCACAGTAGAAACCCAGCAATGCCCGCCCACACGGTGAGCGCCACCCACAGCACAACGTAGTGTGCCTGCGAAGCGAGAAACTCCATCATCCCTCTGCGCCGTCTGTGTTGACCACGAGTTTCTCCTGCAATATTCGGCTGCGGACGGTCAAACTCCACAGCCATCCCAGCAACAGCGTAAAGGCTGCAAAGGCAGCGCTGAGCAATATCTGCTTGAGCGGATTCAGCGCTGAGGGGTCCGTACTCAGCACCGGTCCAATGTTCACGTCACCCCGCCCGCCCGGGTGCAGGCTCTCCATGAGGCGTGGGAGCACAAAGACCAAAAAGGGAACCGTGACGAAGGCAAAGACCAGGTAGACATTCCCCAGGCGCCAGCGCCGTTCACCCTCGGGCAGAGATGCCCGCAGGGCAAAGTACGCCAGGTAAATAAGCAGCAGCACAAGAATCGTGGTCTGCCGAGGATCCCAATTCCAGAACGCGCCCCAGTTGAAGCGTGCCCAGATTGCCCCGGTTACCGTTGCCAGCACTGTGTAGAGAACCCCCACAAGGGCTGCGGCATTGGCGCGGTATTCCCAGCGAGACTGGCGGCGCCGCAGGTATGCCACCGCTGCAATCATCGCAACCGCATACGCAAGCACCGCTCCCCAGGCAAGCGGGACGTGGAAGTAGAGAATCCGTGCCCGCTCATCCAAGCCTGGGATGTAGGGCAGCACTACCATCGGCTCCAATTGGGCAACGCGCTGCACTCGCCACAGCACATCCGAGCCCTGGCGGCTGACCCGGAGAATCGCCTGCCGGGCTTGCAGCAGCTCCTCCGGCGGCGGAGATTCGAACAACACCGTTGCCCGCCGCCCCGCTGCATCGGTTGCCTCCGCACTCCACATCCCCGAAAGCGGGTCGTACTGCACGTTCCGGCTTACCTGCACCAGCACGGGGACCTCCGGTGCCGGTGTCCGTTGGGCTGCCTCCTGCCGGCTGAGCAGTGGAAGCGAGCTCTCCGGAGCGCCAACGCGGCTGGCGATGACGGCATCTCGCCATGTACCGCCAATGGGGATCCACAGCACCGCTACCACAACAGCCGTGCAGAGCAGCAGCACCAGCCCCTGCCACCACAGCGGACGCGCCCGCTCCGGCGCCCACAACAGCCCGCCGACGATGCCCACGAGCAATCCAAGCCCTAACAGCACATGCTTCATGCCAGCCCAGCGTACAGGACACCCATGCACGAAAATAGCGCACCCCCTGCGAAAAGTTCCCTGCGTGGGCGCATTCCCGCCGTTTACGGGCAGCGTTGTAATTTTCCACGCCGGCTGTACCACTTGCCGTAATCGGTGAATGCACGCGCTTCTTGCCCTCCTTGCCATCGCTGTGGCTACTGCCCAAACGCCGCGCAATCCCTTCCGCCACTGGATGGAGCGAGCACAGCCACGTCCGGAGCCCTCCACCTTCGAGCTTCCCGCCGTCCCGCTGCTCCAGCCCCTCTCCTTGCGGCATCCCCTCTTCCCCAACAGCAACCTTATCGAGCCCGAGACCGACCCCCTGCCCATCCAAAACGAGTCCTCTATCGCAGTCAACCCGACCAATCCCGCCAATCTCATCGCCTCGGCTGTGGATTACCGTGCCAACTCCTCCACCTGGGTCTATGTCTCCACCGATGGCGGGCGAAGCTGGCGCAACATCAACCTGGGCAAGCCCTTCCCCGATTGGGTCTCCTCCAACGACCCCTCGGTGACCTTCGATGGCAGAGGACGCGCCTATCTCTGTTACGGCGGGTTCAATCTGGAAACGGGCGAAAACGGCGTCTTCGTTGCCATCAGCTCCGATGGCGGGCGCACCTGGCAGCCGCATATCCCCGTGATTTTGCACCGAGGCACGATGACGGCGGACTCCGCCTTCGAGGACAAGTACTACATCACTGCCGACAACTGCCCCCGTTCGCCCTACTACGGACGGCTCTACATCCCGTGGAAGCGCGTGATTGCGCGCGATTCCTCGACCCAGATTGTGCTCTCCTACTCCACCGACGGCGGGCTGACCTGGAGCGCCCCAGTGCCCGTCAGCCAACGCCTCCCCTACTCCTCCGAGGACACCACCTACGGGCAGAGCTTCCCGCTGGCAGCAACGGGTCCGGACGGCACCGTCTACGTGGTCTGGAATCACGGTCCGCAGAAAGCCATCGGCTTTGCCCGCTCCACCGATGGCGGGCGCTCCTTTGAGTCTCCCCGACTCATCCAGCGCTATCGCTCCTTGGGTACTGCCAAGCGCATTCCCGAAGGTGTTCGCCATACGCTCAAAGGCGGTGTGCGCGCCGAAACCTACCCAGTGCTGGTATGCGATACGACAACGGGTCCGCGTCAGGGCTGGCTCTACCTATGCTGGGCAGCCGACTCCGTGCCGAACGTGTACTTTTCGCGCTCAATCGATGGTGGGCAAACCTGGAGCACGCCCATTATCGTGCACAGTGATACCGCCGGCGACCAATTCTGGCCGTGGATGGCGCTGGACCCCACTACGGGTGACCTTGCCATCATGTACTTGGACAGCCGCGACGACCCCGCCAATTTGCTTGTGACCACTTCCGTGAGCTACTCCAGCGATGGCGGCTCCACCTGGGTGGACCGCAGAGTTGGGGATACGACCTGGGACATTCGGCAGAATCCCTTCCGCGAGAATGCTTTCGCTGGCGACTACAGCGGCTGCGCCTTCTACGACGGCTGGGTCTACCCCTCCTGGGTGGACATGCGCAACGTTTGGCTCAATGCCCGCGACAACGACGTCTACACTGCACGCATCAACGTGCGAGCTCCGCTGCCGGTGGAGAACTTCCGCGTGCGTGTGCTGCCGGAGCTCTCCACCGCGCTGGACCTCTCTTGGGAGGCACCTTCGGCGCGCGTATTTGGGCAACCGCTGCAGGAGTTTGCCTACCTGCTGCTGCGCAATGGGCAACCGCACCGCGTTCTGCCGCAGCAGCAGACGTCGTACCGCGATACCGGGCTTGTCCCGCATGAGCTCTATCGCTACGGCATCGCTGTCGTCTCCGGGCGTGACACCAGTATCTTCCGATGGGATTCCGCCCGTGCCGGTGGAGCCCGCCAGCCAGCCCCTCCGACCCTCTTTGCCGATTCTCCACTCCAGCCCGACTCGGTGCTGCTCTCCGTGGAACTGCCCCGCTACCGCGCCGATGGCGTGACCCCTTTGACTAACCTCTCGGAGCTGCGCCTCTACCGTGATGGCTCCCTTGTGCTCACCCTTCCGCTCCTGCCAAGCGATACAGGGCGCCGGATACTGCTCTCGGACCGCCCAGGCGAGCGCGGGTTCTACCGCTATAGTGCCACCGTCCGCGCCGGTGCAGAGGAGAGCTCCCCGAGCAACCTCCTAACGCTCTACGCTGGCACTCCCCTGCGTGAGGGGCTCTTCGAGCCGTTCGCCTCCGCTGAGCTTGCCCGCTACTACAACAGCGGACGCTGGGCACTCACGAACGCCTTCGTCTACTCCCCGCCATACGCGCTGACGGAATCGCCCGATGGCTCGTATCCCAACCGAGCGCGCGACACATTGGTGCTGTTTCCCGTCGTCGTCCCCGAGATCGTTATCCCAGAGGCTCGCCGAGCCATTCGCCTTGAGTTCGTCCACGCTGCCATCATCGACCGCACGGACACGGGCTTTGTCGAGTATTCCTGGAACACGTGGGATCGATGGGAGCGGCTGGCAGCGTACAACCTCACCGACTATGCCCCATGGGGCGATAGCGTGTTGAGCTCCGAGGATTGGCGGCGTGAGTCCTTCACCATCATTGCCCCAGATACTGCTCGGCTCTTTTGGTTGCGCTTCCGCTTTGCCTCCAATCCCATCCGCGTCAACGACGGCTGGTACATCGACGATATTACCCTCACCCCCACGACCGACATCGAGCGCCCCAGTCCACAGGTGCAGCTCTTCCCGAACCCAGCTCAGCACTACCTTGTCTACCGCGCTCCCGATGCCGCGATGCTGGAGTACCGCTGGCGCGACCTGCTCGGACGAACACTTTCGGCACACCTGCTGCAGCGCTCCAGCCAGGAGGTAGTGCTGGACCTGCGTTCGATGGCACCTGGCGCCTATCTCCTGCTCCTGCGCGCTCCCGACGGCACCGTACGCGCGTACCCCGTCACCCTGCTGCGCTGAGGATGCCCGAACGGCTGTACCTGGTCTTCGACATCGAAACCGTCCCGCTTCCCTGGGAGAGCTTCTCGCCCAGCCAGCAGGAGTTTCTGCTGCGCGGTGCGCGCGATGCAAGCGAACAGGAGCGCCGCAAAGCCGAGATGGCACTTTCTCCCTTCACTGCTCAGGTCATCTGCCTGGGGCTGCAGCTGATGGAATCCCCCAGCGAGGGCGAGTGGATGCTCCGCCGCCGAGGCGCCTACCTTGTCGACCCTGCCTGCAACGACGGCGAGCTCCTACCCGATGAGCTCTCTACGGGCGACCCGCTCTACCGCTGCACCGAACGCACGCTGCTGGAGCAGTTCTGGAAGCTGTTGGAGAAGTATCCAGGGGTGCACCTGGTCAGCTTCAATGGGCGCAACTTCGATGCGCCGTTCCTGATGCTGCGCTCGGCGCTCTACCGCATTCGCCCCTCGCGGAACCTCATGGAGGGAACGCGCTACCGCTACGGTGGGCACACAGACCTGCTCGATGAGCTCTGCTTTTACAACCCGCAATCCGTAGGGGCGACCAAGCGGTACAACTTCGACTTCTACGCCCGCGCCTTCGGCATAGATTCCCCAAAAGCACACGGCGTTGACGGCACTCAGGTTGCCGAACTCTACCACAGCGGACGCTACCACGAGATTGCCGAATACTGCCTGCGCGACGTTGCTGCGACGTGGGAGCTCTTCACCGTGTGGTACCGCTACCTGCGCTTCGAGTAGCAGCGTTGCCCCCTACACAAACGGCGGCTTGACGACCTCGGCAACGAAGCGGCGCTCTCCATGCCCGAGAATCTCCACCTGCTGCCCCGGTTCGGCATACGGCGTGCGGACGTACCCCAGGGCAATGCCCACGCGGAGCACCGGCGAGATATTCCCGCTGGTGACATGCCCGATGGGAAGCTCCCCGTTGGAGATCGGATAGCGCGGGCGTGGGATATCGCGCTCGCTCCTGGTTTGCAATCCCACCAGCCGACGGCTCACCCCGCGCTGGCGCTGCTCCAGGAGCGCTTCGCGTCCGCAGAATTCGCCCTTGTCCAGCTTGGTAATCCAGCCCAATCCCGCCTCCAGCGGCGTGGTGCTCTCGTCGATGTCGTTGCCGTAGAGGCAGTACCCCTTCTCCAGGCGCAGCGTATCACGTGCGCCCAGCCCCGCCGGCTCAATCCCAAAGGGCTCCCCGCAGCGGAAGATCTCGCGCCAGACATGCTCTGCTGTCGCTTGGTCGCCTTCGAAGTAGAGCTCGTAGCCCAGCTCGCCGGTGTAGCCCGTCCGTGAGATGAGCATCGGTACCCCTGCCAGGCTCCCCCAGCGGAAGTGGTAGTACGGAATCTCCAGCAGCGGCACCTCGGTCAAGGGCTGCAGCGTCTCCGCCGACTTAGGACCCTGCACTGCCAGAAGATGTGTGCGCTCGCTGACATTTTCCAACTGCACGCGGTAGCGCGCAGCGTTTTCCCGTAACCAGGCGAAATCCTTCTCGATGTTGGCGGCGTTGACCACCATCATGAAGTAGTCGCCGCAGTGGTAGACCAGCAGGTCATCCACGATGCCGCCGTGGGGATAGCACATCGCCGAATACTGCGCCCTTCCCGGCGCCAAGCGGGCAACATCGTTGACCGTCACCCACTGCAGGAATGGTACCGCATCCTCGCCCCAGATGCGGAACTCGCCCATGTGCGAGACATCGAACACTCCCACGCGTTGGCGCACCGCCAGATGCTCCTGCACAATGCCCTTGGGGTAGTGGATGGGCATCTCAAAGCCAGCAAATGGTGCCAGCTTTGCTCCTAACTGCCGGTGGAGCTCGTAGAAGATCGTGCGCTTCATTGCCGTCCTCAGAGTACTTCGCGGATACCTACGATGCCGAAGCGGGCGCTCACGTACGCAAGGTCGGTAAAGCTTGCCGTCCCGGCAGCCGTCAACCCCGTGCCGTGGAAGTCGCTGTAGGCAGCCGACTGGTTGATCCAGACCGGACCGGTGAAGTTGAGTGCAACGGGGACCCCGCTTTCGGCAAGCTCAGTCAGAGCCCGCTGTTGCAGCGCTTCATCGCTGCAGTAGACCGAACAGACCAATGCCCCTGCTGTGCGCACCAGTCGGGCAATCTCGGCGATGCCGGCGTCCACGTCCGGCACGCGCACCAGGAAGCTTATCGGACCGAACCATTCGCGCCCGTAGATCTGTGCATCACGCGGAGCTTCTGCCCACAGCACCAAGGGCGTTGCCGTGCGAGCGTTGGGGAAGCCCGGTTGCGCAATTGGTGCCGAATCCCGCACAATGGGAAGCCCCAGAGCCCGAGCCTGCCGCACCCGCTCCAGCGTCCGCTCATTCTGGATTGCCCCAAGTGTAGGCGGACCCAGCTTCTCATTGCCCACAAGCGCATCGATAGCGGCACGAAGCCGTTCGGCAAACTCCTGCGGACTCCAGCGCCCTTGTGGCGTCTCCACGCCCGTTGCTGGCACGAAAATATTCTGCGGCGCCGTGCACATCTGCCCGGAGTAGAGGCACAGGCTGAAGGCAAGGTTTTCCAGCATGCTCTCCGGCTGGCTCAGCGAATGCACCAGCACGCAATTGACTCCGGCTTTTTCGGTGAACACCACTTTGCCGGCAAGCCGGTGCTCCAGCTCGGCTCCAAACTCTGGACTGCCCGTATAGTCTACGATTCGCACCTCAGGGTGCTCGGCAAGCTCCAGTGTGAGCGGCTGCTCAGCCGTGCACGGCAGCAGTGTGAGCAGGTGCGGATCAATCCCCAGACGCTCGAATACCCGCTGCGCACGGGCAACGAAGAGCGCCAGCGGCAGAATTACTGCTGGATGCGGCTTTACAATGCACGCATTGCCCGTGATGAGATTGGCAAAGATGCCCGGCATGCTGTTCCACAGCGGGAAGGTCGAGCAACCAATCACCGCGCCAACCCCCTTAGGCACGGGCAGGAAGCGTTTGCGCAGCCGAATCTCCCCTTTGCCGATTGGCTTGACCCAGAGCGCCTCCGAGGCAAAGCTCTCCAGCGCCAGCACCCCCGTTGCCACCGCTTCGAGCGCCCGGTCGAAGGCGTGCGGTCCGGAAGCCTGGAACGCCATCACAAAGCCCTGTCCGGTGGTGTGCATCGTGGCATAGGCGATGGGGAAGAACTCCTGGGCGGCGTCCTGGAGCACCTCCAGCAGGATGGCAGCACGCGCCCGTACGGGAACGCGCTGCCATTGTTGCTGTGCCGTCTGCGCCCGCGCAACCGCCTGGGCAACCTCCAGCCGGGGATAGCTGATGCCTAGCTCGAAGCCGTAGGGAGAGAACTCCTCTCCAACCCAGCCATCACTGCGCTGCTGGAGCAACTCCTCAAAGGGGCGATTGCACAACGCCTCGAAGCGGGCTCGCCCCTCGTCGTTTGCCTGCTCACCGTAGAACTTCCCACTGGGAACCTCGACCCAATGGGCAAAGAAGGTGCGCTGACGGACCGCCTCGAGTGCCTGTGCGAGTGTGCCCTCGTGGCGCTCCTGTAACTCCTGCCAGCTCATGCGCGCTTTCCCCAGATGTGACACCGGACGGGGTTCAAACTTAGCGCTTTCCGTGCACTTTCCCTCCGGCGTTGTCCGCTGGCTCAGTAGACCACCACAGGTACATGCGCTGTGTGCGCTCCTACGCGGACCCGCACGCTGTACACCCCAGCAGGCAGCAGCCGGCGGGAGATTGGCAAGAGCGCCTCGACCATGCCCTCCCGGCACGGGACGGTCCAGTGTGCCCAGCGGCGCCCATCGCTGGAGAAGAGCTCTACTGCTGCGCTCACGCCAGCAAGCTCGGGCACCCGCCAACGCAGCAGGACTGGACCTTCGGAGACCGGCATCGGGAACAGTTGCGGCTGCTGCAGTGCCATCGTGGGCTCCCCGACGGAGACGGGCAGCGGCAAGCGGTAAACGGTCACTGTGCTCTCCGGCGCATACGCCGGTGTGAAGGGCTGCACAACCCAGAGCTCGAGTGTGTCGCCCAGGCGGCGCAGCGCCATCCCCTCGGCCAGCCCCTGAGTAGGCAGGGTCTGCAGCACTTCGCCGCTGGAAAGGTCAATCCAGCGTACATCGCGGCTGTAGGTGCTCACCAGCGCCGTTGCTTGCCCGTTGGGCAGGTAGAGCAGCACCGCCTCGCGCGGTCCGCCAAAGCCGCTGGTGCCGACCGAAATCGGGTTGCGCAACCACCGCCCCGAATCGGCATCAAGCAGGTAGAGCTCGTGCGAGCCATTGGCAACGACCAGCAGCGTATCGCCCGACAGCAGCAGGAAATTGCCCGTCCCCCCAACCGGAATTGCCGTGCCTTCCCCTGGGCGCAGGAACTGCACAACGGAGTTGTTTTGCCCAAACGTGCCCTCGCACAGCACGATATACTGCTGCCGCTCGGCATCCCACAACACTTGCTGGATGTTCGGGCAGCCGCCGACCACAATCGTATCGAGCACCTCTCCGCGTAAGTTCAACCGCACCAGATGCCCGGTTTCGTCGCCAACTCGGCGCGAGAGCACGACGGTATCCCCTTGCAGCGCAACTGCAGCCGCCCCGGCAGGGTAGAGTACGCGCTCCACCTCTCCCGGTATCGGCAGCCGGAAGAGCACCACGCGGTCGGGGCGTGGGAGGAATGCATACAACTCTGTACGCTGCGGCGGTCTCTGCGTCCAGCCCATCACTGGACGCAGCGGAAAGCTGAGCGGACCCCAGGGGAGGTTCAGCCCAAGCTGATGGAAGCCCAAGCTGTCGCTCCATAGAGCCTCAAACGTCGGCACTACATCGGTGCTGTCCTGGATGCCATCGAAATTGGCATCAACGCCGCCAGTCAGGATATACGCGGTACTCTGCGGGGAGGGATCCCCTTCGCGCGGACCAAAGGCAATCCACAGCGGCACCCTCCCGAAGGTAGAGTACGACGCCGCTGGCTCCCACTGCAGCTGTGCTACAGCGCTGCTGCATAGCAAAAGAAACACAAGCGCACCACAGCGACGCATTGTAGGACCTACAGGTTGTGGAACACACCTATCGAGCCTGCAGGGGAAGTCCAGGGCAGCAATGCAACGGCAATACTGCGGGGTCCCGCCACCGCTCGTCCTGCGCGAGGCTCTGCGGGCATGCCGTTGCAGGCAGGTCTTCCGACTTCGGGTTCATCCTCCCTCTCCCGCCTTCCCATCTGCACGGGGCAGACAGTGGCTGCCTTGCGGCATGGGAGAGGTCGTCCCCCGTCACGGCGGCGCAGACCGTGCAGGATTTACACCTGCTTCCCTATTCTCCGGCTCCCCCCCAGAGGGCAGAGAGCCGGCACCTGCAAGGGCTCTGGCTGCAAAAATACGCTACCCGACCTTCCCAGCCCCTCCACCGCTGCACCGCAGCCGCTGCTGCAGACCGTGTAATTTTGCAGTGAATCGGCGCAGACCGCTATGGGAAGCCCCGCACACATCTCCGGCTGTGAGTGCTGGCAGCACCGTACAGGATATGCCCTTGCGGCGGCATGCCTTCTGCTGGGTCTGAGCGGCTGCGCTGAGCCCCTCACAGGCGAGCGCCTGCCCAACCGCCCGCCGGAGACACTCCTGTGGGTGGACACCATCGCAACTCCGCAGCCCAGCCGAGCCCACCTCTTCTGGCGTGGAGATGACCCCGACGGCTTCGTCATCGGCTTCCTGCTGAGCACCGACAGTCGGCGTTGGTTCTACACCCGACGGAGCGATACCATCGTGACGCTGTCGGTGGGCGCCCGCGATACGGCGTACATCTTCGCCGTTGCGGCGGTGGATAACTCCGCCCCGCAGCCACCGACTCCGGGCAGCGCGGTAGAATTTCTCGACCTCAACGGCAACGGCGTCCACGATGACGGGGAACCCTTCCGCGGACTGGAAGGTGCACACGATCCAACCCCGGCACGGCTGGTGTACCCAGCGCGCAACTCCCCACCTCGCCTCTTCTGGGGAAGCGACACCACAGAAGCCGCTGCCCGAGCCGTCTGGCTACCGGAGACCACCTTCACGGTTGCCACCTTCCGCTTCACTGCCTACGACCCAGACGGGGCTGCTACCCTTGCCTACATCGAGTGGGCTCTCAACGACACGACCGAGTGGCGGCGCTTGCGCGCGGGCACGGAATTCTTCACCGTCCGGGAATCCGATGGACTCCTGCCCAACGCGGAGAACCGGCTCTTCCTGCGCGCGGTGGACATTGGAGGGCTTTCCAGCCCAGTGCTGCAGTATCCTCCGCCTGGGCGGCGTTGGTATGTGCGCAAGCCGCGTGGTCCTATCCTTGTGCTTCATGACTACGCCGTTGCCGATGGCGCCGATACCTTCTACACAGCGGCACTGGCACGCATTGCCGGTGGGCGCTTCCGCGACCGCTTCGATTGGCTGGATATCCGCACCGGGCGCACGGCGCAGACCCCGGCGCGCAACATCCCGCCCTTCCTGAGCCCGATGTTTGTGGAGACGCTGCTGCTCTTCGATGCCGTCCTCTGGTACGCCGACCAGCAGTTCTCCTTCGACATTGCCCAAGCCGTACTGCCGGAATACCTGCGCCGTGGCGGCAAGCTGCTCCTGGTGACTACGCTGCCGGCGATTGTTTCCGCCCCGTCGCTCTATGCCGACATTGCACCCATTGACAGCCTCAGCCCGCAGGAGCTCTTCTCCTCGCCGGCGGCGTTGCCCAACGGCAGCGCGCTGCTTCCGGATAGCTCTCTGCCCGAAGGTCCCTATCCCGTGCTCCGCAAGGTGCGGGGTGTTGCCGTGGGCATCCACGAGCTCTTCCCCAACGCGACGGCAGCGGTGCTATACCGGTTGCCTCCGAGCCGCTTCTACAGTGGCACTCCAGCGGTTGCCGTCCGCAGCGGAGACCGGCGCACCATCTTCCTGCACCTCCCGCTCCACCTCTTCAGCGATGGCGCTGAGCAGTTGCTCGAACGGGTGGTCCTTGAGGAGTTCCGAGTGCAATGAAGCGTACCCTTGCTGTAGCGTCCCTTCTGCTCAATAGTGCTGCCCTGATGTGGGCGCAACCCACAGGCGTTCTGCGCGGCACCGTCACGGATGCAGCAACTGGCGCGCCACTGCGGTCGGTCACCATCCGACTCGTTGGCACCACGTACGGCACATTCAGTACCGCCGATGGGAGCTTTGTGCTTGCTGGACTCAAGCCCGGCACCTACGTGCTGGAAGCCACACTGCTGGGCTACGCTGCGCTCCAGCAAAGCGGCATCCGCATCCGCCCGGGGGACACCACTGTTGTGCGTCTGCGGCTGCGCGAGAGTGCACTGGTGCTGGGGCAGGAAATTGTGGTCATCGGCGAACGCCCACTGCTCAACGTCGAGGAAACGCAGTCGCTGCGCATCATCCAGCGGGAGCGGCTGCAGGAATCCGGCGCCACCACTTTGGGCGATGCCCTGGTGCAGCAAGTCGGCGTCCTGCTGCAGGACAACACGCTCCACATCCGCGGCAGCCGGGGCTATGAGCTTGCCTACCGCATCGATGGGATCTCTGCTCAGGATCCTCTGGCGGGAACGGGGCTGGGAGCATCGCTCTCTACCGATGCTGTCGAGGAGATTGAGCTGCTGACCGGGGGCTTTTCGCCAGAGTTTGGGCAATCCACTGGCGGCGTGCTCAACGTGCGCACGGCTGAACCCACGCGCCAATGGCAGCTACGGCTGAGCGTCCGCCCAGAATGGCGGCTCCACCGCCGCAACCCATACGACCGCGACACCCACAGTACATACACCACTGAGCGCTACCGGCTCAGCCTCAGCGGCACTCAGCCGCTTGCCCGACTGCTTCCCACACTGCCGGGGCAGCTCGGTCTGGTGCTGAGCCTGGAGGGGAGCTTCTCCGATGGACTGGTACCGGAATTTGCCCGCGTGCGGCTGCGCTCGGGCATTGTCCCGGCATGGCTTGCCCGCCGCCAAGACAATTGGAGCTCGGCGTTCCTGAAGCTCACCTACCAGCCCACCGAGGCAGCTCGCCTTGTATATACGACGCTGAACAGCTTTGCGCTGAACCAGAACACACGCACATTGCAGACAACCCTGGAGTATCTCCCGCCCGCCCCCGGCTACCAGTACGCCTTCCAAGGCCACTTCGATGGCGCGCTCACCTACGGCACCCGCAGCCACCTGCACCTGTTCACCTGGCAGCAGAGCTTCGGTCCGCGCTTCTTCGCCGAATTCCGGCTCGGCTACGCCACCTGGCATGCCCGAGCCGACGCCAACGGACGCCACTACACCGAATACTCCGAGCCGCAGGATATCCCAACACTGCCGCCGCAATACTACGACACTGGCGACTCACTCCGCAGCGGCATCATTCCGGGCGACGGCTTCTACGATGTCGGCACCGCCTGGAGCTGGCGCGAACACTTCGCCCGCGAAATCACGCTGCGGACAGACCTGACCGCCATCCTGGCGGAGAAGAACCAGCTCAAAAGCGGCATCGAGCTGCAACTGCAGGAGCTGCAATACGCCGAGATCTTCGCCCCGTGGATCCCGCCGCTGGGGCTCAACCATGACTTCTTCTCCGTCCGACCGCGCCTGCTCACTCTCTATGCCCAGCACCAACGTACGACCAAGGGGCTCGTCCTCAACTACGGGCTGCGGCTGGAGGCATGGGCACCCGGACGATTGGTGGATGAAGCAATCGAATCCGACCTCCCCACGATCACCGAGACGCAGCGCACCTCTTACCGTAGCCGTACGCTTCCGCTGCTGGGATTACGCTGGAAGCTACGCCTGAGCCCTCGACTGGGCATTGCCCACCCCATCACCCCGAGGCAGATGCTCTACTTCAACTACGGGCACTTCTCCAAGCTGCCCCGCCCGCAGTACATCTACGCCAAGCTCTCTCCGCAGGGCGCCAGCTCCTCCTTCCAGCGCTTCGGCAACCCCGACCTGGACCCGGAGACGAGCATCTCCTACGAGCTGGGGCTGCGCAATCAGCTCAGCAGCGACGACGTGCTGAGCATCTCGCTCTACTACCGCGATATCTTCGGCTACGTCCAGACCCGTCCCATGCGCTCGCCGAACCCGCGCCTGGCTGGGCAGCTCTTCTACACCTACGTCAATGCCGATTACGCCCGCGCTCGTGGCATCGAGCTGGAATACCGCAAGCGTATCGGGCGCTGGTTCGATGGGCAGCTCAGCCTCTCCTACAGCGTCGTCACGGGCAAGAGCAGCTCCGCCGACGAGGGAATCCTCATCGCGCGCGGGCTTGTGCCCGAACGGCTCACCGAAGACCCCATGCCTTGGGACCGCCCATGGGATTTCCAGCTCTCCTGTGCCGCACGCCTGCCCCGGGAGCTTGCCCCAATAGCGCTCCTGGAGGATCTCCAGCTCTGGGTGCGCTTTGTCTGGCGCTCGGGGCGCCGCTACACGCCGGCAATTCCCGTTATCGACCCCAACACCGGGGAACAACGCCGCCTGCCCAACGGACGCCCACTCTACGAACCGGATGAATCCCGCCTCTACGGTGCTCTGGCGCAGCCATATCGCTGGCTTGAACTGAGCCTCAGCCGTGAGTTCCGTATCCCTCCGGCAACGCTGCGCATCCGGCTCGAACTGCTCAATGCGCTGGACTGGAAAAACGCCGCAATCGTCAATCCTACCACCGGACGGGCATACGAGCTCGGAGACCCAACCCCGGTCGGCTGGAACGACCCGCTCTACCCGGACATCCAGCCGCCGCTCCAACCGTACCCGTTCAATCCGGCACGCTATGAGCAGCGCCGAACACTGCGGATCGGCGCAGAACTGAGTTGGCAGTAACACAGCCCGCTCTCGACAATGCCCGGCTACTTCCGGCGCTCGGCTCTGTGGAGCGCCATCCTTGCAAACCTCTTGAGCTCGATTGCCTTCGTCATTGCGTACGCCCTGTCGGCGAACCTCTGGCTGCTGCTGCCGGCGGGGATCTTCGCCGTGGCTGCTCTTGCACTCTTCCTTCTGGAGCAGCAGTTTGCTCGACGAGCCGAGCGCACGCCATGAACGGCTTTGCCCGCCTCCGCCCGGACTTGCAGTGGAACCTGCTCCAGGATGAGCAGGAACAGCTCCTGCTTGCAGAGGACCCGCTCGGCTACACTCCTACACCCGTTGCGCTCAGTGCCGCAGCCGCTCCGCTCCTGGAAGCCTTGTGGATGAGCACCTCCTGGGAGGAGTTCCGCCGGCAGATTTCGCTCTCGCCTGAGGAGTTCGAAGAGCTGCGCCCGACCCTGGAGCAGTTCCTCCGGGAGCTCGATGAGCATTACCTGCTGCTGAGCCCGCGCTTCGAGCAGCGCCGCCTCCAATGGGAGCAGGAATACCGGCTCCAGCCTGTACGTCCGGCAGCGCTGGCGGGGATCTCCTATCCGGAATCGCCAGAGGCTCTGCGCACCACCTTGACCGAAGCGCTCCTGCAAGCACCCAAGCCGGCACTCCCGGCACACCCGTACGCCGCTGTTATTCCGCACATTGACCTGCGCGTCGGTATCGCTTCCTACGCCGCTGCCTACCGCGTGCTCGAAGAGCTCCGTCCGGAGCTGGTCATCATCCTGGGAACTTCGCACTACGGCTGGCATGCGCCGTACATCCTGACGGAGAAGGACTTCCAAACCCCACTGGGCACGCTGCAGACCGCACGGGAGCTTGTCCGAGAGTTACACAAGCGCTGCCCACATGCCACAACGCTGACCGACGTAGCGCATCGTCCGGAGCACTCCATTGAGTTCCAGGTGCTCTTCGTGCAGCATCTCTTTGGGGATTCGCCACCGCGGATTCTGCCCATCTTGGTCACCTCCTTTGCCGAGTATGTCGAATCCGGCACAGAGCCGGAAAGCGCTGCCGTTGGGGATTTCGCCGCAGCCCTTGCCGAGCTTGTCGCAGCCTCCGGCAGCCGTGCTCTCTGGATCGCCAGCGCCGACATGGCGCACATCGGTCCCAAATTCGGCGACAGCGATAGCGCCCACGCCCTTGCCCCCGACGCCCAGGCAGCTGATCGGGCGCTCTTGGAAGCCCTGCAACACGGCGACCACCGCGGCTACTTCCGCCACATCGCCAATTTGGGCGACCGGTACCGCATCTGCGGGCTACCACCGGTCTACACCATGCTCGCGGCGCTACGTCCACGCCAGGGACTCCTGCTGGACTACCGCATCTGGCACGAAGCCGAAACTCGCTCGGCTGTGAGCTTTGCCAGCATGGTCTACGTTGCATAGCTGCAACGGCGGGGCAACACCATGAAGAGCTACCGCAAGGAGCTGTGGTTCCATACCCCCACGCGGCGCGCCTTCATCAACATCACTCCGCTGCTTGAGGAATGCGTCCGCGAAAGCGGCATCCGCGAGGGATTGCTGCTGTGCAATGCCATGCACATTACGGCAAGCGTCTTCATCAACGACGATGAACCTGGACTGCACCAGGATTTCGAACGGTGGCTGGAACGGCTTGCCCCGGAACATCCACACCACCAGTACCGGCACAACGACACGGGCGAAGACAACGCCGATGCCCATCTCAAGCGCACCATCATGGGACGCGAAGTCGTCGTTGCCATCACCGATGGCAAGCTGGACCTGGGTCCGTGGGAGCAGATCTTCTACGGCGAATTCGATGGGCAACGCCCCAAGCGGGTGCTGGTCAAAATCATCGGGGAATGAGTCTGCTCTGGGTTGCCTGGAGTGGCGGGAAGGATAGTGCACTGGTTCTGGACCGGCTCCGGCGCCAGGGAATCCCTGTGGGTGGCTTGTTAAGTATCGTCGTTGGAGCGCCGCCGCGCGTTCCCTTCCACGGGTTCTCTGTTCGGGTTCTCCGAGCACAGGCACGCGCACTTGGTCTTCCGCTCTCCCTTGTCCACTTTGCCCATCCACCCTCCGATGCCGAATATTCTGACACGCTCCGGCGCCACCTTCAGCGGCTGTGCCCATCGGGGCTTGCCTTCGGGGATATCTTTCTGGAAGACGTCCGCCGCTTCCGCGAGGAGCTCTTCGCCCCGCTGGGGCTGCAGCTGCTGTTTCCGCTCTGGCATGTCCCCAGCGAGCAGCTTGCCGCCGAAGTGCTCGCCCGAGGAATTCGGGCAATTATCACCGGCGTGGACACCCGTATCCTGCCGCTGGATTGCCTGGGGCAGCGCTACGATGAGGAGTTCCTGCGGCGTCTCCCTGCCGAGGTTGATCCTTGCGGGGAACGCGGCGAATTCCACACGTGCGTCGTTGCAATGCCGGGATTCCAACTTCGGCTCTCCAGCGGTCGTCCCTTCCGCTGGTCTGGAGCGTGGTACTGTTGCACGGTACGCTTCGGACATGCCACTGCGCATCAGCATCTTTCGGAACGGCGTTCGTGAGCGCCTGCCAACAGCCCTCCTGCGCCGAGCCGCTGAAACCGTCCTGCGTGGAGAGGCTGTTGCTAAGGCAACCGTGCGCATCATCCTCTGCGCAGATGAGCAGATCCACGAGCTCAATCGGCGCTACCTGCGGCACGACTACCCTACGGACGTGCTGACATTCGTCTTGGAGGACGCGCCGCTGGAGGTGGAGCTCTACCTTGGCGTCCAGCAGGCGTACCGGCAAGCCCAAGAGTACGGGGTGCCGGTGGAAGAGGAACTCGTCCGTTTGACGGTTCACGGTCTGCTCCATGCCCTCGGGTACGACGACCAGACGCCGGCGCAGCAGCGGGAGATGGTCGCCCGCCAAGAAAACTACGTCGCACAGCTCTGCCCACGCCCGGCAGCTCCGCTCTCGTGAACGGCTCTGGGGTGCAATTCTTGCCTGGCTTGCCGAAGCAATGGACAACCCCGCGGCATTCCGGAATCCGCGCCGTTTTACTGCTTCGGGCATCTCCCGACTTGCGCGCATGGGCTTTGCCGAGCGCGAGGCGGTGATTGCTCTGCTGTGGCTATCACGACTGCGCGGCTTTCCGCACATGCCTATCTTTAGCCTGCCTCCGTCACGTTCGAGCTCCTTCCGTCCACTGCAGGAGGAGCTGGAATTGCTCTCCGCTCCGGCAGTTGCTCAGTTGTTCCGACTGCAGGAGCTACGGCTGCTATCGGTCCACGATCTGGAGCAGCTCTTCCATCACATTCGGGAGTTTGAGCTTGCACCGGTACAAGCCGAGGACCTGCCGTACCTCTTTGCTCGCTGCTGTCCGCTGTATACGCGCGAAGGGCTACCGCTGTACGTGGAGCGCCCCAACCCCGATCGTATCCAGTAGCGCCGCTTCCGCTGCCGTGTGGAGGCAGCGCACCGCTTCGGCAACCGACTCAACCGGAATCGCCTCCAACTCCTGTGGTGCTGCCGTATTCGGTGGCACTAGCACGATTGCTCGTCGGGCATATGGACCCCAGCGACGCGGATGGTGTTCTGGGCTCCGGGCGTAGAGCCCAACGACAGGCACCCCGAGCGCTGCAGCCAGATGTACCACTCCGGTGGAATTCGCAACGAGTCCGGCAGCACACTCCAGCAGGGCGATGAGCTCCTCCAGTGTGGTCCTGCCCAAGAGAAGCTGCGCCTCTGGGAACACAGCCCGGATCGCTTCAGCGTACGCGCCCTCCGCTGCTGTTCCCGTAAACACACACGGAATGCCTGCTGCATTCAAGCGCTTGCCCAACTCTCCAAACGCCTGTGGACTCCACCGCGGTGCCGAACCACCTCCGCCCGGATGCAGCACCCAAAACCTCGGTGGAACCCCAACCTCCTCCAGTAGCTCCCGCACGCGCATCCGTGCTGCGGACTCCACACACGGAGCCACAAGCTCCACGGGTAGCCCCTGCACCCCAGCTGCGAATTCCACCATCCGTACATTATGTTCTGCCTCATGCCATTGTCCCAAGCGGCGGTGCTCGTAGATGCGATGCGTGAAGAGCCAAGAGTACCACCGGTAGCCGCTCCCGATGCGCCACGGAACACGCTGCCGATACGCCTCCCATGCCTCCTGGAGGACAGGGCGCGGGAAGAACAGCACCTCCGGGCGGTAGTGCCGGAGGAGCTCCCGCAGAGGCTCTCGGTCAACAAATCCGTAAGCGGCTATTTCAGGCTGCCCTCGGAGCAGGGCTTCAGTGCGAGAGTGGGCAAGGATGAGCACTTCGGCAGTCGGATTGACCCGATGGATTGCCCGCACCATCGGCAATGTGAGCACCATATCCCCCAGCCGATCCGTGCGGACAATCCCAATGCGCCGCGCCTGACCGAGCTCGCGCTGCAATCGGCAATCCATTGCTCAAAAACGACTGCCGCCGCCTTTGGGGCGGCGGCAGTGGTGTTGTCTCCGTCTCGGCTTACCTCACCACCCGCACTTGCTCCACCTGCACCCGCTCGCCTTGCCGCACCACCACCACATACACCCCACTTGCCCACTGCCCAGTCCCTATCCGCACTACCCCCGCACTCCCGGCAAGCTCCCCACTCCACACCCGCTGCCCAAGCCCATCGTACACCTCCACCTGCCCGCCTCCGCCGCCATACTCCAGCCACAGCTCCTCCTGCACCACCGTCGGACTCACCCGTACCCAGCTCCCCTTCTCCGGCTCCCTCTCCTCAGGCGCAGGCTCCAACTCCACCACCCCGCCTCCGTTGCGCCGCAAAAAGTCTATCGTCGCCCGCAACACCCGCTCCACCTGCCCCCAGTGCCGCCACTCAATCCCGTAGTACGCCACGTTCCACCCCAACGCCGCCGTCCCAACCCCGGCAACCGTATCCCCTACCCCCGCATCGCGCGTCTCGTACACATACGCCGCCTGTGCTAACCCCTCCGTCTCCGCATCACTGTACACCCGCAGCAGCGCCGGTCGCGGCACATCCCCACTTGCCCGCACCAGCTCCCTCATCCCCAACCCCACCGTCCGACCCAGCACGTACAGCCCATCATATCCCGCCCCCACCGGCGTCCCCGGCGCCACATACTGCGCCCGCAACAGCCGACGCACAAACCACTCATCATTGACCGGGTCCAACCCCACATGCGCCCGCGCTACCTCCTGCGAGCTCATCACCACATTGCGCTTCTGCCCAAACTGCCCACCCCGCACATACCCCCGCAACGCCTCCCGCTCCCAGCGGCTGACCGCCCCCTCACGCCCACTCCAAAATACCCACCGGTAGCGCTCATAATTGACCGAGCGCGCCTCCCAGCCCGCCCGGTTCAACAAGTCGTAATCATACCGCTCCTGCCCCACGTCCACCCGCCACCCCAGCCGGCTCACCCCTGCCAACAACGTGTCCGCATTCTGCTGCCCCACCACACTCCCACGGTCCACCGTCACCATCACCGGCGCGCGCTCCACATAGTAGCGCACCTCCTTCGCCTTCGCGTTGTTGGCTCCGTTCTGGTCCGGCTGCGTCGTCACCACCACCCGATAGCGCGGCGTCACCCACGGCTCCATCCCCACAAACGGCGCCGGCACCACATACCCGCTCAACCCCGCATACGGCTCCGGCACCCACCCACTGCCAAAGTCCACCTCCAGCTCCTGCCCCGCCCGCACATCTACCCGTACCTCGCGCGTCCACACCGGCACCGTAAACTGCCCCGCTCCATCCTCCCGCACCACCTGCACCCGTACGCGCCAGCCCACTACATCCGATATCCCACGATTGGCAATGCGCGCCCGTACCCGCGCCGCCCCCCGCTGCATCACATACTCCGCATCCGCAAACGTCCCACTCCCCGCCCGCCACGCCAACGGCTCCACTATCTCCACCACCTCCACATCCTGCTGATACTCCCGCCCCACAAACTCATCCGCCCCAATGTCGGGTCGGCTCCCACCGGCTCCCCTTACCTCCCCGTCAATATCCCGACTCCACACCCCTGCCTTCCCTCGATTGCTCAACAGCGACCCCAACGGCGCCGGCGACGTCCGCACCCGCAAGCGCGCCACCACCGTCCCGCTCGCCTCGTAATCCCCTGTCCAGTCCCCCCACACGCTCTCCCAATCCTGCCCCGTCGCCGCCCGCCACGAGCTCAACGTCCCATACTCCCCATCCCACCCCATCTGCAACGCATACTGCCCACCGCTTTCGAGCACCTCCACCATCCGCACCACATCCCCTCCCGCACTCACCCAGTACGCATTCCAGTTCTGCTGCAGCCCGCCCTCCTTCCTCGGATGCAGCCCCTCGTACAGAACCGCCGCCCGCGTCATCGCCTGTGCCGTCCCTATCGCCACCGCGTTGTTGACTACCTGCGGCGCCCACGCCTGCTGCACCACTATCCCACCGACCAGCCCATTGCCGGCTACCCCATCATCCTCAATCCACACCGTGTTGTGCGCTACCACATCCCCGCGCGTCCAGTACCCCCAGCGCCGCGGCACCAACAACGCCATCAGCCCCGTCTGCCCCGGGTCACGCTCCGTCCACAAATGGATCCCCCCAACGTGCGCCCCCGCTGCCCCACGCCGCAAGTCCCACACAATGTTGTTCACCACACGCGTCCGCTCCTCCACATCCGGCATCACCACCGGCTGCGGCTCCAAACCCGTCAAGTAGTTCTGCACCTGCTCCACCACTATCCCACGCGCCAGCACGTCCGACTCCACCCGGCTGACCTCGTTCCCCTCAATGACCGCCCCCACAACATTGTACGCCCCAAAACCACCCGCCACTATCCCCGCCGCCGGCTCGCTCCCACCCGTTGCCCCCTTGCCCACCTTGTC
>Ga0197142_1000114_pt1 | contig 68241 bp, 60 predicted proteins | sample GBS60_MetaG_FD_148614 | JGI IMG/M metagenome (GOLD analysis project Ga0197142, IMG submission 148614) | Sediment microbial communities from Great Boiling Springs, Gerlach, Nevada, United States - GBS 60_MetaG | ecosystem: Environmental > Aquatic > Thermal springs > Hot (42-90C) > Sediment... | reverse complement strand
CATTTCAACGAGGTCAACAAGTTCTGCATCGTCAACCATATCAACTTTGTTGATGTAAACAATCATTGCAGGAACGTTAACTTGTCTTGCAAGAAGAACGTGTTCTCTTGTCTGTGGCATTGGACCATCTGTTGCTGCAACAACAAGGATTGCACCGTCCATCTGAGCTGCACCAGTGATCATGTTCTTAATGTAGTCAGCGTGTCCTGGACAGTCGATGTGTGCGTAGTGTCTCTTTTCTGTCTGATATTCAACGTGTGTAATGTTGATGGTGATACCTCTTGCTCTTTCTTCTGGTGCCTTGTCAATCTGTTCATATGGTGTGTAGTCTGCCCATCCAAACAATGAACAGTACTTTGTAATAGCTGCTGTAAGTGTTGTCTTTCCGTGGTCAATGTGTCCGATAGTACCGACGTTCATGTGGGGTTTGCTTCTTACAAATTTTTCCTTTGCCATACTTTTGACCCTCCTTCTTCACCTATGGTGGAGTAATAGTTTTTAACTTATTTAATTAAGCTTTATTTAATATCTTTTCTGCAACTTTCTCGGGCACTTTGTCGTAATGTGAGAGAACCATTATATAGTTTGCCCTTCCTTGCGAAAGTGACCTGAGAGTTGTTGCATAACCAAACATTTCACTAAGTGGAACAAGAGCTCTTATAACTCTCAAATGCCCTCTGTTTTCAAGTGCGTCTATATGCGCTCTTCTTGAGTTCAAATCTGCTATGACATTTCCCATATAATCTTCTGGTGTTGTAACTTCAACCTTCATTATCGGTTCAAGGAGGACTGGGCTGCCCTTTTCCATAGCTTCTTTGAACGCCATACTTGCAGCTATCTTAAATGCCATTTCTGACGAGTCAACTTCGTGGTAAGAACCATCAAGTAATGTAGCCTTGATACCAACGACAGGATAGCCTGCTAAGACACCAACTTGCATTGCTTCTTTTACGCCTTCTTCTATCGCTGGTATGTACTGTTTCGGTATTACACCACCGACTGTCTTATCCTCAAATTCGAATGTTTTGTCAAGGCTAAGTGGCTCAAAGCGCAATACTGCATGACCGTACTGACCTCTACCACCACTCTGTCTGATGTACTTACCTTCAACTTTAACATCTCTTGTTATAGTTTCTCTGTAAGCAACCTGCGGCTTACCAACTCTTACATTGACGTTGAATTCCCTCTTAAGCCTGTCAACAATAATCTCTAAGTGAAGCTCTCCCATACCGGAGAGTATCGTTTCACCTGTTTCTTGATCAACATACGCTCTTAAAGATGGGTCTTCGTCAAGAAGCGCCTGTAGTGCTTTTGAAAGTTTCGTTTCATCATCCTTTGTCTCTGGTTCAATTGCAATTGATATAACTGGTTCAGGAAATTCCATCTTTTCAAGTATGATATGTGTACCCTCTTCACATACTGTATCGCCAGTTATAGTACTTTTCATACCAATAACACCAACGATATCTCCAGCTCTTACATACTCAACGTCTTCACGTTTATCAGCATGCATGAATATCAACCTTGAGACTCGCTCTTTTACATTCTTGGTTGTGTTGATAACGTAGCTACCTTTTTCCAATCTACCACTGTAAACCCTTAAGAACGTAAGTTTTCCAACATATGGATCTGTTTGTATCTTGAAAGCATAAGCCACAAAAGGTCCATCTTCTTTTGAAAAAACTTGAAGTTCATTTCCATCCTTGTCAAAACCTCGTACAGGTGGTAGATCCATTGGAGAAGGTAAATATTTAACAACACCGTCCAAGAGTGGTTGAATACCAACATTCATCTTTGCAGAACCACAGAAAACAGGTGTTCCAAGATTTCCAATGGTAATCCTTCTCAAAGCATCATTTATCTGTTCTTCGCTTGGTTCTTCTCCTTCAAGGTACAGTTCCATTATTTCATCATCTACTTCAGCTATCTTTTCTATCATATCTTCTCGTGCTTCTTCAGCTTTTTCAACCCATTCAGCTGGAATCTCTTCATAAACAATCTCTGTACCCTCGGAATTGAGCCATCTAATAGCCTTCATTTGAACAAGGTCGATAACACCCTTGAAATCACTCTCGGCACCCATAGGAATTTGAACAGGGATTGGATGTGCACCAAGTCTATCAACCATAGTCTGAACTGCCATATCAAAGTCCGCGCCGGTCTTGTCCATCTTGTTCATGAAAGCAATTCTTGGAACGTTGTATTTATCTGCCTGTCTCCAGACTGTTTCCGACTGCGGTTCAACACCCGCTGTTGCATCGAAAACAGCAATTGCTCCATCGAGAACTCTTAAAGACCTTTCGACTTCGATTGTAAAGTCAACGTGTCCTGGTGTATCAATTATGTTTATTCTGTGCTCTTTCCAGAAACACGTTGTAGCAGCAGACGTTATGGTAATTCCTCTTTCCTTTTCCTGAATCATCCAGTCCATTGTTGCTGTACCGTCGTCAACGCTACCTATGTTATGCTTTCTTCCTGTAAAGAAAAGAATACGCTCGGTAGTCGTTGTCTTTCCAGCGTCGATATGTGCCATTATTCCAATGTTCCTTAACTTATTCAGGTCGACATATAAAGCCTTTATCTCTTCCATAACTTCCTCCTCGAAGACTTCAAACTGCTAATGTCCATATGACGTTTTTAAATTACCATCTGAAGTGCGCAAACGCTCTGTTTGCTTCAGCCATCTTGTGTACGTCTTCTCTCTTCTTAATAGCCGCACCGGTGTTATTGTATGCATTCAAAAGTTCTTCAGCAAGTTTTTCCTGCATTGGCTTACCCTTTTTTGCTCTTGCAATATCAACTATCCATCTGATTGCAAGGGTTGTCTTTCTTGGTTCTTGAACTTCCACTGGTACTTGGTATGTTGCACCACCAATTCTTCTTGGTCTTACTTCGACAATCGGTTTAACGTTTTCAATTGCTTGTTTAAATACTTCTATACCATCTTTACCTGTCTTTTGCCCAAGAATTTCTATTGTTCCGTAGACAATTTTCTGAGCTATCGATTTTTTACCATCCCACATAATCTTGTTAACCATCTTTGTTACGAGTACTTCACCGTAAACTGGATCTGGTGGGACTACCCTAACCTCGGCTCTTCTTCGCCTCATTCAATTCCCTCCTTATTTCTTACCCTTTGCTCCGGCTGCAGCACCTGCTTTTGGTCTCTTTGCACCGTATTTACTTCTGCTCTGGCGTCTGTTTTCAACACCTGCAGCATCGAGCGTTCCACGGATAATTTTGTACCTAACACCTGGCAAGTCCTTAACCCTTCCACCTCTAACAAGAACTATGGAGTGTTCCTGCAAATTGTGTCCTATACCAGGTATATAAGCTGTTACCTCGATACCATTTGAGAGTCTAACCTTTGCAATCTTTCTCAAAGCGGAGTTTGGTTTTTTCGGTGTCATCGTGGAAACCCTTACACAAACTCCTCTCTTCTGTGGATGTCCTTGGAGCGCTGGTGATTTAGATTTCTCCTTTACCTTTTGCCTTCTGTGTCTTACTAACTGGTTAATCGTAGGCATCTTAACCCTCCCTTCAAACTAATTCATTCGTGAGATATTATAACCACGTATTTTAGAAAATACAATAAAGCCCGTGTGAATTTTTTGTTTCGTTCACATAGTCGGGCGTTTTTCTACAGCGCATAAAAAAATTGAAATTTGCATTAAATAATATCAATCGTGAGTATCCAAAACAAAGGGCGCAGATGCGCCCTGTCATATCTTTCTCTGCTATTGGCTGGGGCGGTAGGACTCGAACCTACACAACTGGAGCCAAAGTCCAGGGTCCTGCCAATTAGACGACGCCCCAGCACCTCAAAAAAGTGATTTTTTCGTCGTCTTAGGCTTTTCTAAGCATTTGAGTGTTTAGAACACTTACCAAAAAACTGGTGGGTGCGGCAGGGATTGAACCTACGACCTCTTCCGCGTCAAGGAAGCGCTCTCCCACTGAGCTACGCACCCACACTTCGTCAAGCGATACACATTTTACTATGATACTCTAAATCTGTCAAGGGGATTTTTTGATAATCAGAAAATTAAATTAACATCGCGGCTTCTATTTCTTTTATGGCTTTTTTTATAACTTCTTTTGAATATTCAAATTTTTCCTGTTCGTCTTTTGCTAACTTTAGATACATTATCCTTTCAACGCCTTTCCTACCTAAAACCGCAGGAAATCCGATATACACATCATCAACATACACTGAAGGTGTCCAGACTCGATGTTCGTTTTTCCAAATACTATCTATTAGTTTTGCGGTAACAGCACCTATAGCAAGATTTGTTGCACCCTTTTTCTCAATTATTTTGTAGGCAGCCGTCCTTACCTCATGTGCTATTTTTTCGAAAGAAATGCATGGAACCGTTTCGCTTTCTCTTCTCTCACACTTTTTACAAAAGTCTGTGAGTGGCACCCCACCAACCATGGCATTCGAAAGCGGAATAAATTCACTATCTCCATGTTCTCCAATAACGTATGCATGAATACTTGCTGGGGAAATGTCTAAGTTTTTTGCCAACAAAGCTCTCAATCTCGCCGTATCAAGTGTTGTGCCAGTGCCAAATACTTTGGAAGTGTGTAATCCAGAAAATTTCCATATGAAGTAGGTTAAAACATCGACAGGATTTGTTATGTTTATAACTATGCTATCTTTCGAATACCGTGCAATATTTTCCGATATTTCTTTTATTATCCTAACGTTATCAACAAGAAGCTCAAGTCTTGTTTCACCCGCTCTTTGCGCTCTACCAGCGGTGATGATAATAAAGTCACTATCTTTTGTATCTTCTGGCTTGCCGGCATAGATATTGCAATATTTGAAAACGGCGGATGCGTGAAGTAAATCTAAAGCCTCTCCTTCAGCCCTGGCTTTGTCAATATCAACGATAACTAATTCATCTGCAATGCCATAATGAAGTAAAGAAAACGCTACACTAATTCCTACACGCCCAGCTCCATATATGCTAACTTTCATGCTTATCACCTCCAAGACACGCGTATCGAAATTCATATGACTTTACAAATTTGTTCTTTTTAATTATATCATACTATTTTAATTAGTGCTATCTAATTCCAAAGAATTTTAAGAGTCATAGAAACAATCGAATAGGAGCTGGTCAATTAGGTATTTACTCAAAGTTCTTTTACAACACTGTACATACCGATCGGTATACTGGGTTTCCTTGGTTGTCATGCGCGACTGCGCACTGGATTGTGTTTCTCGAACCGTCGTTGATGGAACTAACACTCCTTGGTTTTCCTCGGGCTTCACCCTTCTTTCTCCAAACTATTCCTCTACGGTTCAGCTACTCATCACTAAGGCAGACTTCCACTGACAAGCTATCTTTTATGCCTGGAGCAGTAAAAAAGCGCGCTCAAGTGAGCACACCTGTAGTTTTTATTTGTGGTATTTAATTACTCCCAATTAACAAGAAGAATCACAAAATCGCCAGGCATCAGGTTCACAGGAATGTTGTTGCCAAATGAGAATCCCATTTTCCTTTTCCCATGCCTTGTTACTACAGTTACACTTTTTACTTCTATGTTCCTACCAACTGTTTCGTTCACAAGAATCTCTATGTACTTTTCGTGTACGAAATCCAGGTTTCCAAGCACTATAACTCCCTTGTTTCCTTTCCAATAACTGTAATTGGCAGTTGTTCCATCTTGGTAATTTAAGTAGACGTATCTAAACTCCGAATCCATGAATTCAGAAATCTCATCCCTTACCTTCAACACCCATTTTAAGAAGTTGTACATATCATCTTTAGCTTTATCCCAGTGTAGAGCGTAATAATCAAAAAAGGCAAGTTTCCCATAAAATTGGTCATCAGGTGGTAAGAGTGTTTTCCCATAAATTGTGTTGTCGAGCCCGAGATTCATGGGCTGAATTTCCTCTATTTCCTGACCGCTGTTGATGTAAGCTATTGAATTCGGTGACAAATACAGCAAAGCCGGTGCAAGGTATTTAAGCTTGTTCCCATTTTCTCGTGCAACGACTCTCGGAGTATCGGGTGTTTCGCATGAGGCTATGTAAGGAACCTCAAGATTAGGTGTTATTTCTTCAATGAATCTGTAAAATTCCGAAGGTCTTGCGACTGCATACCAACTGTTTCCAAGAATACAGTCATAACCTTCAGCTTTTGCTTTCTTGTCGTTTTTCATTTCCAGTTCTTCAGCAATAAATCCAAAAGCCGGGTCTATTTCTCTGGCTGCTGAGATTATCATATCTTGAAGCTGTGGGGGTAGCGCATGTCCCATGTCGATTCTCGCACCGTCGATGCCATATTTTTTCTGATAAGTTGGTATAATGTTTGCTATGTATTCCCAAAGTTTTTTGTTTGGCTTATTACCAGGGAACTTACTTGATTTTATAACATCAAATAATACATAAGGCGGTCGGTCTTTGCTTACATATTTCTGACTTGCTTCTGGGTGGTCAAGATATAGTCTAAAGAAAGTAACATCATCCCACGTTGGCTGTGGGTCATTAACCCAATCCGAAAAACCGGGAGGTGTTATAATACCAAATTCTTTTGCAATATTTGACAGTATATCTCCTTCCATTTTCTTAACCTTTTCCCATTTTTCTGGGTCGAGTTTATCCGGCGAAAGCGTGAACTTATCAAGATGCACCCTGACTTCATCGGCAGAGTAAATAATTTCAAGATCCTCTTTATCAGGTATCTTGAATGGTAGCTGCGGTATGTGGGGTGGTTTGTAACTTGCCGCTTCTTCGATTTTTATCCAGTAGAACCAATCTGGGTGAGTTTTGATTAAATCGCTATCCCTCGCTGCTGTGCGTGGTATAAAGTCAAGTACAACTCGTATTCCAAGCATATGTGCTGCTTGAACCAGTGCCTTGAACTGCTCTTCAAGTTTAATGCCATCTAACAATGGATCCGCATAGCTCTCATCAAGTTCAATAGGATTTTTCACAGCATACGGAGAACCTATTTCACCTTTCTTAAATACATCACTCATTTTCGAGATTGGGAGCATGTACAAGACATTTATTCCAAGTTCCTTCAAATATGGTAGCAGTCCAATCATCTTAAGAAATGTACCGGATTCTTTGTATCCAAATATGTCTTCAGGTTCAAATGCGCCAAATCCCTTATGATTGTAAGCAACTGTTGCCCTTGGGAGTGCACCGTACATCTTTGCTTTTTTTAGCCAGCTTGCATCCTGCTCACCGTTTATCAAAGCCAAAGATTTAGAGTAGTCAGCTCCTCTATCGTTTTCAAGTATTCTATCGATAAGTTGTGAATAATATTCGTATGGATCAACAAAATACCTTCCATCTTTTATGGAAAGCTTTCCAGAGTAACTTGGAATAATCCACTGTCTTGGTAATGCATATAGCGTCTTTCCGGTTATCTTTTTTTTGAGATGCTTGCTAAGCTCTTTAATTTCCTTCATTCCTTTTCCCTCCTCGTGTAAGGTTATATATGTAAATACTCTCAACGATGAGTATTGACTAATAGAGAGAGTTATTGTATAATCTCTTTTGCTGGACGGAGGCGTATCCTAATTGGCTAAGGAGCCGGTCTTGAAAATCGGTGGTGGTCAAACCACCGTGTGGGTTCGAGTCCCACCGCCTCCGCCATTTTTATTTTTCTACTATTTTTTCTTCTTTTTCTTCAACTCCACGTTCTGCAAGTTCCCTCATCTTACGGTTAAGGTTCTCTACATCAACCTCAAAATACCAAGCAGACAGCATTAGTAGAAATCCGCAAGCAAGCCAAAAATAGGCTGTGACCTCAAGTGCTGCTCCAAGTGTTCCCAATACCATCGAAAGTGAGCCACCAACTAATCTTCCCACACCTGCTCCTACTGAATCGGTAAGGTTAAATACAGAGAATATGCGCCCGCGATCCTTTGGTTCGTTTACATTTAAAAGCATCATTTTTACATTAGGTCCTGTGTAAGAATCCATTGCTGCTGCAATGAAACCTAAGGAACCAAATGTAATAAGACCAATAATGCCACTTTCAACATAGGGATATCTGAATACTGCCACCGTCAAGAAGACACCTAAAATAGTCGTCACGGCTGATATAAACGGTACAAATTTCTTTGACTTACGATATATCTTCTCTCCCAAAAATCCACCAAGGATATTTCCTGTTACACTTCCAAGAGCAAAGAGCAAGAAGACCGTGGTTGCTTGATTTAGGTCCATAGATTTCTCTCCTCTAAATAGCTCAATCATGAAGAAAGGAATTGCTCCCCATGGTATGGTGCCAGCTATCCCTTGTAAAAAGAGTAATAAATTTGTTCTAATCTTAATTAACTGTGCATAATCAGAAAGTTTTATAGTATAAGAATACTCCGTACCAATTTCTGAGAATCCTTCCTCGTGTGCTCCGCGTTTTGGTTCTTCAAAAACGTTTATGATAAGTGGTATCAGAATTAAATTAGGTGCTGAAACAAGTATGAATGGTATTCTCCAGCCGAGTATGTTAGCAGTGTAACCTGCAACGAGCATTCCAAGTATGCCACCAATAGTGGAAGCTAATCCGAGAATAGAAACTATCTTCCCGCGCTCTTTGTGACTAAATAAATCACCAATTAACGAATAAGATATTGGAAAAGATGCTCCTATACCAATACCCGTCAAAACTCTCCAGAAAAAGAACTGACCATATGAATTAGAAATAGCCGTTAAAAGACATGGAATCTCACCTACAAGTATTGAGGATACTAATAACCACTTTCGATTGTATTTGTCGGTCAAATACCCCCATACAAGACTAATTAATGCACCAACAATGCTGAAAACACCGCCTATTAGACCAATATGCGAATCAGTTATGGCAAATTCTTCTCGTATTAATCCAATAACGGGACTCATTACCATCTGATCAGCGTTTAGTATAACAAGGAGTAAAAACAAGTATAAGACTATTTTTTTTCGATTCTTATAATCCCCCATAATTTTTCCCCCTAATTCAGTCTACTTTAAATAAATGTCTAAAATATTATATCATAATACTTTAGAATAATGGGAGTTTTTTGATAAATTCCAAAAAATTTGAAAAAATGTGTCTTTGAGGTTCAATAAAAAATCCCAACCCCATTGATGGGGTTGGGACCGGATTAAAAATTTTTATTAGAATAGGGGTTCGAATCCTTGCTTATTCCAGTAATTTTTCATTGCTTCTTCATAAGTTTCCAACAATGCTTTTTTGTGACCTTCTTCCCAGCTTGCAAGTACATTTAAAATCTTCTTCATTTCACTATCTGCAATTTTCTCTGCGCTCTGTCTATAGAATTTTTCAAAATCTTCCTCAATTAAATACGCCATTCTGAGAATGGCAAGGTCGTTAGCCATTTGGTCAAGAGTACCACTCACAAGCTCAGATTTTTCTCTTTCTTCAAAAAAGTCTGACCTTACAACTGCTTGTTCTACATCATCAACAGTTATCTCTATATTGTTTTGAACCTTCTTCATCAAATTCTCAATAAAGTGTACATGGTCGTTTTCCATATTTGCAAGTCCTTCAAGTAATTCCCGTATATCTTTGTTCGTCACCTTGTGCGCTTTGTCTTTGTAAAATTCCCTACCTTCGATTTCCCGCATCAAAGCAAATCTGAGTATTCCAACCACCTTTTCCATAGCCTCACCCCCTCGAAAAGATTCTTTTTAAGATGGCTAATTAGCATTCAGCCATCTATTCCAAGTATATCATACATTCTATTTATATATTCCCTGATTTCAAATTCAGAAAAATTTCTTGCAAATCTTTTGAGTTCATTCCCATCGTTGTCTTGAAACACAATCGTTGGAACAGTAAAGACCATCTTTTGTCCGGCAATCTCCGGTTTTTCAACGACATCGATGATTTCGAGCGGGAGTTTAAAATCGTTTGCAATTCTTTCCATTTTTGGAATAAAAGCTACACATACCCCGCATTTGTCATTCTTGAAATAAAGAGCCTTTAAACCCATAAACTCGACCTCCATTCATCTTTGTTTTTCTACTTTTTCTCATTATTACCATCCTTAAAGAATCCATTTTCATACATAAAGTCAAAAATCTTTCTTGCCACGGGAGCAGCATTCACTCCACCACTGCCACCATTTTCTATCAAAACAATCACAGAATACATTGGATTTCTTGATGGTGCAAATCCAACAAACCACGCATGAGGTTCTTGATTGTAAACTTGTGCTGTTCCAGTCTTTCCAGCCACAGTTATTGGAAAGCCCTGAAAACTTTTTGACGCAGTTCCAGCATTTGCTGCACTTCCACTTATCGTAGTTACTTCCTCAAGCCCACGTATTAAGATATCCCACTTTTCTTCAGAAAGGTTTAGCTTTATCTTCTTTGTTTGTATCTCTTCGCTAAATAGTAATCTTGGTTTTGTAAAGACACCTCTGTTTGCAATAGTGTTGTATAAATAGATAACTTGAAGAGGGGTGAGATTCAAGAATCCCTGACCGATTCCAAAATGCAAAGTGTCACCTGGGTACCACTTTTCACCTATATTCTTAAGCTTCCACTCTGGTGTTGGCAATGTTCCTCTTGCTTCACCTGGTAGTTCTATACCTGTTTTCTCACCAAGGTAAAAGGCTTTACCAACTTCCACAAGCTTCTCAATTCCAACATCAAGTGCGGCGTTGTAGAAATACACATTACAAGAGACTCGCAGAGCTTTTTTTAAATCGACAACTCCATGACCAGTAATCAACCAATCTTTGAAAGTTCCGGTAACTCTTCCTTTTGAATCTTTGTATTCGTACACCCCATCACAAAAAATACTTGATACCTGTCCATACAGCATTTCAGCAACAGCAGTTATAACTTTAAATGTAGATCCTGGCGGATAGACACTTGAGATTGCACGGTTGAGTAATGGTTTGAGTGGGTCATTAAGCAATTTGTCCCAGCTAATTGGTTCTAAGGAATTTAAATCTATTTCCGGAGCAGGATAAGAAGCCATCGCAATTATGTCACCCGTTCTAACATTTGAGACAATTATTACTGAAGGTGTTGCGAGCTCTGAGAGTAAATCATAAGAGTATTTCTGCAATTTGAAGTTAATTGTTGTCTGTAAATCTAATCCATTTTCTCCAGGTGCATCGATAATTCCTTGCTGGTAACCTCCACCCGGGGATTTTATTCCATAAGCAACGGAAACTTTTCCTTTTAATATTTCGTTATATACGTACTCAAGACCTGATAAGCCATCGCCGTCCTTGTTTACGCTACCAATTATATGGTAAAGAAAACCATACGACTTTCGCTTTTCCGTAGGTACAACTGTATATCCCATACTTTGTAAGACAAAAGCCTGCTCCCAATTAATTTCAACACTTCCATTGTTTTTCAAAATAGCCAACTGTGAATCGTCTATGTAATTTAGTAGTTTCTTCTCGTCGTTTGCATTGTAGGACTTGAGCACAAGCATAGGAACTCTCTCGCTCCATGCAAGTTTCACACCATCTGCTGAATAAATTGTGCCTCTCAGTCCTTTATTAAGAGCACTTCTTCCCAGTAATTCATTCAACAATCCTTTGTGTTCTAACTGTTCAATAACCTGGATTTTTACAAGGCCATATATTACATATGCAAACATGAAAAAGAATAACACAAATGGCACGTACCGTCTTAAAGAACCCTTAGACACAACTTTTCACCTTCGCTAATCGTTTTCTATTTGTCCAACAAATTCATTATTACTTAGGTCTCTTATCGAGTAAACAAGCTTTTCTGATTCGATAATTTCATCAATCTCTGGATTATCGAGTTTCATAGCGTATAGCTTTTCAAGTATTTCATTTATAATAGGGCCGGATTTTAGATTATATTTTTCCATTAGATATTTTCCGGTAACTTTTTCCAACTTTGTTTTTATGGTTTTATCTATGTAATCCAGAAGATACCTCTGACCTTCGTTATCTAAATATGAAGCCAGATGCAAGAAAATATACGGATTTCCTTTCCCAATAACTTTGTATATATCAGAAAAGTTTAACCGTGACTCTATCATTGATTTAAGTGGTAATATCATGTTTTCTGTGTACTTAAGATTCTCAATAAATTTTTTTGGGTAACCATACCTATTTCTCATCTCATCGAGAGATTTTTTGTCGTAAAACTCAAGGAATATTGTTGATATGGCGTAAAAGTCGTTTGTTTGCTGAAATCTTTCCTTTATCTGTGGTAGAAATTCAAAGAGTCTGTTCAGTTTCTCTTCCATAGTGATTGTAAAGTATGTCTTGGGGAAGATGTGTTTTATCATCCCAAGTTGAGCCATTCTTTTTATCGCTTTCAGTGGTTCTTTTTCTTCAAGTATCTTTTCTATCTCTTGTCTAATCCTTGCACCAGTCACTTTTTCAAGATAATTTCCATCAAGATTTCTTTTCAAAATCTCCAATGTATGTTCTTCCATTCTGAAATTATATCGCGTTTCGAATCGAACACCGCGAATCATTCTTGTTGGATCTTCTATGAAGCTCAGATTGTGCAAGATTCTTATTATTCCTTCTTCAAGGTCTTTTTGACAGTTAAAGAAGTCATACAAAATACCAAACTCGCCTGGATTGAGTTTCACCGCCATTGCATTTATGGTAAAATCTCTTCTGTAGAGGTCTTTTTTTATAGTGCTTACATCAACTTGCGGTAATTCACCCGGTTTTTCGTAATATTCCGTTCGAGCGGTTGCAACGTCTATCTTAAAGCCATCTTTAAAAACAAGGGAAGCAGTGTAAAACTTTTCGTAAGGTACAACTACCGCATCAAGTTGTTGCCCTACGTACTTTGCGAACTCAATTCCATTACCCTCGACTACTATATCTACATCGTAATTCTCTATATTCAACAGCAAATCTCTTACAAAACCACCAACAACATAAACGGGCATTCCCAACTCGTTGCCGTTTATTCCAAGTAACCTCATTAAGTTAATTAGTCTTCTTGGAAGTCTTTTATTTATCAGTTCGGTTATATTATTGAAGGACGGATTAAGCTCTTGGTATGTGGTTTGTAAAGGTTGTTTTTGAGAAGCTTTTATTATATCAGACCTTGTAACTATTCCTACAAGGATATTATTTTCATCAAGAATAGGTATTCTTCCAACATCGTTTTCGACCATTAGCTTTTTTAGGACACTCACCGGTGTTTCAAGTTTTGCGGTGATAAGTTTTGAACTCATAATCGATTTTACAGGTCTTTTCCCAAGTCCATGGTTAATTGCTTTCTCGACTGTTTTCTTAGTAACTATTCCTGCAAGTTTGTTTTCTTCAACAACCGGAATACCATTATGTCCTGTCATCTCCATTATTCGATTAACCTGCTCAATAGATTCTGAAGCAAGTGCTGTTCTAACAGGAGAAGACATTATATCCCTTGCCTTTAACCCTGAATTAATATATTTTGGAAACAGATTAAGTACTTTGTGAATTACCTCGTCAACTGAAGCCATTGCAACAGTTGCAGAAGCTGCTTGTCTGTGTCCACCACCGCCAAATTCCATCATTAATCCCCTTATGTCAATGTCTGGAGATTTTGTTCTGCCTACTATAAAGATTTTCTTCCCCATTCTCACAACTGCAACAAGCGTTTCAGGTTCTTGTGCGTACCAATACTTTGCAACAACAGCGGAAAGCCCACCGATAAACTTTTCTGTTTCATGATAGCTAATAGTTATTATATGATTGTCAATCACGTGCGTTGTTGTGTTTTGTAGAAGATTCTGCAGTAAAATCTTTTGGTCTATCGTTAGGTCAAATTTTACATACTCAGAGACTATTTCTACTTCAAGTCCGTTCATAAATAGATATTGAACCGCTTCGAAATCATCAAGCGTGGTACTTGAGAAAAGGAAGCTGCCAGTATCTTCGTATATCGCAATTCCAAGTAGTGTTGCTTCCATCCGGGATAATTTTACATTGCGTTCTTTAAGCATCTTTGTAACAATACTTGCCGCTGCACCGGTTTGACGAATTATTTTGGTAATGTTATATTTTTCATCATCTTCAGGATTTCGTATATCCGGATGGTGGTCTATAATCGTCACCTTTGCACCTTTTCGGAGCTTTTTCTTTATCTCATCACCAATTCTCTCAAATCCTGGTGTATCAACTATTATGAGTTCTTCAATTTCCTCCTCTACTTTAGAAAGTTGCTCAGTCACAAGATATGGGAATTCCTCGTCGTAAAGTCTAAGGTATTCCTTCAAATTTTGGAGTGGAACACCTGATATAACTATGTCAAAATCTGGGTAGAGCTTTTTCATTCCAACACATGAAGCAAAGGCGTCAAAATCCGGGTTGTTATGTGTAGTTATGATTTTCAACTAATCACTTCCCGCTTTTTCAATTTATTCACAGACCCAGTCACTATTTCAAGCTCACCATTGTTATCGATTCTTGCTATTGCATAAAATATCTCAAAGTATCTTTGAAATATGTTTTTTGACTTTCTTTCAACAACAGGCTTCCAAGAACCGCAATTTACATAGAATTTCAAATCGTTTCCGACTTTTATCATTTCGAATTTTGGATTATGATTGTGTCCCATTACTATTCCCTGAATATTCTCAATTTTATGTTCTTTGCTTCCATCAAGGTAACCATTCATGCTCTTTAAAAACCATCTTGGATCATTGAATATTTTACCAGCAGCCCTTTTTAAATAATCTGTTTTTCTAACCTTTCTAACTTTCATTACACTTCTTACAAGTAATTCACCAAGTTTAATCCCACCAATTTTGTTCAAAAACACAATGGAAAGTTTACTCATCAAGGGGTAGCGCTTTTTCATCCATAACTGCGCCTCTTCTTCCCGCATCATTTCAACGAAATTATCAACCCATAATTTTAGTAGATCGACACCAGTTTCGTAAAATTCTGTTATTCTTTCTAACCACTGGAATACGTCAAGAGTAGGACGAACGTTGTCATAATCACTAACAATCTCTTCGGGAAGATATTCTTTCAACACGTCGTCGAAATTTATCATCATGTACCTTGCAATAAAATCACCAAGTGGAGGAATAATCTCTCCATCAATTTCTTCAAATTTATTTATTGCATCGTATTGGTTACCATGAACAGCTAAAATCTCCGTACTTTCATCGTAGTAATACGGAATAATTTCGATGTTTTGTACCTTTTCTCGTATCTTTTCCTGCAATTTTTTGTTCTTTAAAATGTAGTAATCATGATTACCTACTACGTAATAAATCTTGCCTTTAAATTTGGAAAATGCTTCAAATACCTTTGGATGCGCAACATGTATATCTTCGATTAATCTTTCATCAAGGGAATAGACCAAATCCCAGAAAGCTTTAAGACCTGCATGTCGAACCTTTGTGGATTCAAGAATTTCAAATCCATCTCCTACAATTACTATCTCAGGATTTTCTAAAGAATTCCAATCTTGGAGCCAAGATGATAGCAATTCATCTTGATTAAAATCATCCTTCCCACTTCCATCTCCAATATGCAAGTCACTTATAAATATTATATTTCTCAAATCTTCGTTCAACCCCTTTTCATAGCTCTGCTCATCTGAAAAGTTTGATTTTACATACTTAGAATTCAAAAATTTTTTCAGGATGAACAAATAATATTTTCGTTCCAGGAATGTTGAGTTTCTTCAATGTCCGTTCAATACTTCTAATATAGCGAGAAGATATGTGATAAAGAACGAGTGTTTGGACGTTTGCATCTTTAACTAAGTCAATAACTTCCTCAAGAGAAGCATGGTTGTTAAATTTTCTATCTTCCTTTTTCAAGAAAGTACATTCGTGAAATAAAATCTTTGTGTCTAAAATATCTTCTCTTTTCAATAAGATGGTGTCTCCAGATACTGTGAGTACTTTTTTCTCATAAGTCTCCGTGATTTGCTCATTACCAAGTGTTTTTACAAGATTGGCAATTTCCTCTTTTGGAAGATTCCTGTATTCCTCTTTAAGTCTTTTGCGAACTTCAATTACATGATATCCAAATGCTGTTTCACTGTACGTATGGGTTACACTAAAAGGCATTATGTACCTATTTGTACTTTCAGCATCTCTGAGGGATATTTTATCTCCTACTTTCAACGGTACAAATTCAAGTTTAAATCGAAGCTCGCTATTTGCCCGTTTGAGAAAATCTGCATACAATTCAATCCCTCTGTTCCCAGCAGGATAATACACAGTGAGTGGTTTCTCTCTATCACCCATTGCGTTATTTCGCGTGTTTATTATATTCCACAATCCCGCGATATGGTCAACGTGTCCGTGTGTTAAAAAAATACGTTTTACAGCGTAAATTTTGTTACTCAGCATCGTTGAAACACCTTCACCGGCATCAAAGAGTATACGCTCTGGTGAATAATAAATCCATGTAGAATAGAGAGCTTTTGAGAATGCAGTTATATTCAACTTTTCAACCCCTTTTAATCTTATTAATTCTCAGCTTTTAGTACTTCAACTTTTATCTTCCCAGAGACTCCTCCAGGTAGTTTAACAAGAACATCGTACAAACCTATACTTTTGATAGGTGAGTCGATAGAAACCCATCTTTTATCGAATTCCTTACCTATCACTTTTTCAATTTCTTCAGCAATGTTAGCATTCGTAAGGGAACCGAAGAGTTTTCCACCTTCTCCAGCTTTTGCCTTTATCTTAAAGACATGTTTATGAAGTTCGGCAAGAAGTTCTTCACTTGCCTTTCTTTGTTCCTCTTGCCTTTTCTTTTCCTCTTCCCTCTGCCTTTCCAATTCTTTGAGTACATCTGGAGTTGCCTCTTTAACAAGTCCCTTAGGAATCAAGAAATTCCTTGCATAACCATCAGAAACATTTACAATTTGTCCCTTTTTTCCAAGTTTTGGAACATCCTGTATTAGCACAACTTTCATATATCTTACCTCCTTCAACTTACTCAAAATTTATCAACAACAAGGTATCTATCTTTTCCTGATAAATCTTTCAATATACGCCCGCCTGTTAAATTTTTCAAATACTCTCCTTGGTCATCTCCTATTTCCATCACAACTATTTTACCTTCTAAATTGTAACGTTTAAAGAACTCTCTGTAAAAATTTAGTCCATCTTTACCAGAAAATAGTGCCTCTCTTGGTTCGTAACTGAGTTCTTTTTGTAATTCAGCATCTGTTCTTACATACGGAGGGTTGGAGACTATCAATTGTATAGTATCAAATAAATCTGAGAAAGGCTCAGCAAATTCACCACATTTAAATGTGCAATTCGCTCCATATCTATTTGCATTTCTCTGTGATACGGCAATAGCTTTTTCGCTTATATCTGTACCATATACTCTTACATTGTTGCACTCAAGTGCAATTGTAATTGCTATTACACCACTTCCTACACCAATGTCAAGTATATTCCTTAGGTCATACCCACGAACGTACTCTTTGCAGATGTCTATAAGCCCTTCTGTCTCCCACCTTGGGATTAGCACGCCCTCTTCTATATAAAACACTCTTCCATAAAACTCAACTTCACCTAATATATATTGAAGTGGATATCCGTTAAACCGCTTTTCGAACAGCTCAAATATATATTCAAGATACTCTTCCGGACATTCATCGTAACGGTGAGCAATTATGTATTCTTTTTTTTGTTTAATTACTTTCCCTATCAAAAGAAGAGCCTCCCGCTCGGGAAGCCCTTTTTCTGTGTAAATTTTGATAATCTCCGAGAATTTCATAAGCAACTGCTCTGAACTCTGATGACCTGTGAGAGTTTAATTATATCCCGAGTTGTTTTCTAACTGCTGGGTCAATTCTATCAGGTGTCCATGGTGGGTCGAACGTCAATTCAACTTCAACGTTATTTACACCTTCCACAGACCTTACTTTCATCTCAGCATCACTGAGAATTCCACCAGCAAGCGGACACATCGGTGTGGTCATTGTCATGGTAACTTTAACATTATTCTCATCATCGACTTTTATATCGTAGACTAATCCAAGTGTAACAACATCAAGACCTATTTCCCAGTCCATAACTTCCTTCATCTTGTTCCAGACAGCTGTTCTTAATTCATCTTTTGTCATTCCTGTTCCTCTCCTTTCATGAGTTCTTCTATTTTTCCAGCTATTTCGTAAGCTGCATTTGAGATATAGTCTTCATTTGGACCTTGCACGAAAACTCTTACAAGTGGTTCAGTACCAGAAGGTCTAACTACAATATCATTATCTTCTTTCTTGTACTTTTCAATAAGTGACTTAACCTCTGGATGCTCAACAATTAACTTATTTTTACACTTTATATTTATCATTATCTGAGGATAATCTGGTACTTCATCGGCAATTTCAGAGAGTTTCTTACCCGATTTCACAGCTACTCTTAATGTTTCCAATGCAGTTATAAGACCATCTCCAGTAGTCGACCTATCTAAGAAGATTACATGTCCACTTCTTTCGCCTCCAATTGTAGCACCTTTTTCAAGCATCTGTTCGAGTACATACCTATCTCCGACTTTCGTCCTAAGTAATTTTATCCCGTGATTTTTCAAGAATACCTCAAGCCCCATATTTGAAAGAACTGTGCCGACTACTATGTCGTTTTTGAGTCTTCCTTCTTGTTTCATTTGTACAGCACATATACCCATCATTTTATCGCCATGGACCTCTTGTTTTCTTTCATCAAGTAGTGTACATCTATCTGCATCACCGTCATGCAATATAGCAGCGAAATGATTAGTCATCTTGGCACGTGCAAGTTCTGGGTTCGTAGAACCGCATTCAACATTTATGTTAAATCCATCTGGCGAGTTACTAATAATGTCAACCTTTGCCCCGAGTTCTTTTAAAACAAACGGCGTAGTTTCATACGCTGCACCATTTCCTGCATCGATGAGTATTTTTAATCCTGTAAGGTCAAGGTCTGAAAATTGCTGTAGTATGTAGTTCGTATATTCTTCAAATGCGAGTTTGTAGTCTATTACACAACCAACTTCACGATAATTAGCATAATGAAGTTCTCTCATGCGTTTTTCAAGATTCTCTTCAACTTCATCTGGAAGTTTAAATCCTTTGGAAATAACCTTCAAACCATTAAACTCAGGTGGATTGTGGGAAGCAGAAATCATAACTCCCACTGCATCTTCGAGCTTAGTTATAATTGCAAGAGCTGGTGTTGGAAGAATACCACAACGATAAACTGTGGCACCTGCGGAAGTAGCACCTGCAATTATAGCTGCTTCGAGCATATCTCCACTCGCTCGTGTATCCTTTGCAACAAATATTCTCTTATCAACATACTTACCAAGCGCATTGCCAAGTCTAAATGCTATATCAGCAGTTAGCTCTTCGTTCACAATACCTCTAATACCATCCGTTCCAAAAAGTCTTGTACTCATTAGCGCTCCTCCCTTAGGATTCTTAGGTCTGTTATCTACTTCCTGTTTCTCTTGGCACAAGCGACCTTATCCACTGTACAAATGCTGGATAATTTCTCGTTTGAATATATATTCTTCCTGGTCCAGTAAAATCACAGACCAATCCTTCACCACCAAAGATGGTTGATTTTATCCCACCAAAAGTTCTTACACTATAATTCACACTACCATCAAAAGCAACGACATGGCCTGTATCTATAGTAATTTTCTCTCCTACTTGTAATTCTATTGTTCTAATACCACCAAAAGATGAAAGTGCCGCATCTCCATATCCTTGAAGTTTCAAGAGGAATATACCTTCTCCCGAAAAGAAAGCTTTGAAACCACCGAATGAAACATCGACATCAATTTGAACATCACTTGCTAAGAAAGAAGTAGACTGTACGAATAGTGTGCCGTTAACAGGTATAATATCGATATCTCCTGGGAGTTCAGGAGCAATACCAATTTCTCCATTACCAGATGAGTAGTATGTATTCATGAAGAAACTCTCTCCTCCGAGAAATGCACGTTTAAGCGCTTTCCAAACTCCACCAGTTGAAGTCTCAACATTAATAGGACCTTTCATATACACCATTGCGCCCGGTTCTACACGTACTTGCTCACCTGGTCCAAGCTGTACTTTCAATAACGCATAACTCCCCTTAAGTTCGATTTCTCCCCTCATATTTCCACCCCCACTTTCACGATATATACTCCGTCTTCATTATCTACTTCCTTCAGCCTTACCTTGACTATCTCAGAATCCTTCGAGCTTGGGATATTCTTTCCAACAAAGTCTGGTCTTATAGGAAATTCTCTATGACCTCTATCGATTAATACAGCAAGCTGGATAGATTTTGGTCGACCACGAGAAATAATAGCATCCATAGCTGCACGGATAGTCCTACCTGTGAATAGTACATCATCTACCAGAATCACTTTCTTTCCTTCAACGCTAAAATCAATTTGACTCTTATCTTCTTCTCTTGATGTACGTTTATCATCATCTCTAAAAGGAGCGACGTCAAGCGCACCAACTGGTATATCTACTTGTTCTATCATAGCAATATTCTTTGAGATTCTCCGTGCAATATGCACCCCGCGTGTGATTATCCCAATAATTACCAAATCTTGTGCGCCTTTGTTCTTTTCAACAATTTCATGTGAAATTCTCATCAGCGACCTTCTAATATCATCTTCAGTCAAAACCTTTATCATCTTCATCACTTCCAACTAAAAAAATAATTTTACATACTAAAACCCAAGGAAAACTTAATACCGTATTTTGCTTTGAGTTCATCTTGGTCGGGAATAATATCGCTGAAGTTGTAAAATCCTCTGAGTATAAATAGGTAATTTGAGAAAACGAAAGATGCTTTCGCATTCATAAAGTGATACAATTTTCCTCCGACGAAATCATAAAGTGGAGCGTAAGAAACATAAATCTCTCCGATGGGGAGCACCTTCCCTGACGAAACACCAAAATCAAAATGCAGATACTTCGTTTCATAATTCATGACACCTATGTTCATAGATGCTGAATATGGTATTAAATATTGCAAATATACGTTGAAAATAGGGAGTTTTCTTGTTTGGACTTCCGTATAAAGTGTTAAATCGTGTATAGCAAAACTAAGTGAAAGCGAATCTGAAACCTTCATGATGCCACCTGCATCAACAATTAAGGCCTTCTTATCGAGCGGTAAAACTTTAAATTTGATGTTCAATGCGTACAACTTTATAATATCGACAATTCTATAATTAATAGTACCTGTTGCGTATGTTGAATCGGTAGTGTAGCCGAGTTCTCCGAAAAGATTACCTTCTCTCTGTTGCCATGCAACTGAAAAATTGAAATTAGAAAATTCATAGCTTTCAGTTGAAAAAAATAATGTATTCTTGCCGGATAAAAAATACATGGGGTTTTCGTAAAAGAATCCAAAAGTTGTTACAGATATTAGAGTTGTCAACGAAATCAGGGTACTAAGCACTACTGCTTTTTTCATAAGCTTTCTTCACCTTCTCCCTGAATTCCGGAAATGTATCATTATCTAAACTTTCGCGCATCTTTTCACCAAACTCCATCATAAAGTGTATATCATGAACCGTCAACAATATCTGTCCAAGTACCTCTTCTCTGTCGAACAAATGTCTTATATAACCTTTTGAAAAATTCTGGCAAGTATAACATGTACAATGCTCATCAATAGGAGTCTTATCGTACTTATACCTTGCCGAACGGATGTTAAATTTTCCATTCCATGTTACGGCAAGACCGTGCCTTGCAACTCGCGTAGGAAAAACACTATCAAACATATCGACACCATTAGCAACTAAATCCACTAAGAGATCCGGAGAACCGCCACCCATGAAATACCTTGGTTTATCCACCGGCATGCGTGGACCAACGAATTCAACCATTTTCATAGTTATCTCGCGTGGTTCACCAACACTTAATCCACCAATTGCAAAACCATCAAAGTCAAATTGAGTTATCTCTCTGAGACTTAGCTCCCTTAGGTCCTCATGAGTAGCTCCTTGGATAATTCCAAACAAAGCCTGATGAGAAATACGTCTTAAATGTTCCAAGCTTCTCTTTGCCCATTTTGTAGTTAGCTTTACAGCCTTCTTTGCCTCATCGTAGCCATCTTTTGGATCAGCACAATAGTCAAATGCCATAACTATATCAGAACCAAGCGTTGCTTGAATCTCCATTGAAAGTTCAGGGGTTATGTAGTGTTTTGAACCATCGATTGGTGACATAATCCATACACCATCTTCGGTAATCTTCTGCCCTTTTTTCAGACTAAAGACTTGGAACCCACCACTATCCGTCAGAATTGGTCTATCCCAATTCATAAAATTATGAACTCCACCAAATTCTCTTATTACATCGAGCCCTGGCTTTAAGTAAAGATGAAAAGCATTTGAGAGAATAATCTGAACGTTATTCTCCTTTAAGATATGCGGAGTTACAAGCTTTACATTTGCATTTGTTCCAACTGGCATAAAAGTAGGCGTCTCAACAACACCATGTGGAAGATATATCCTCCCTCGTCTTGCATGACCTTGTGTTTTGAGAACTTCAAATCTTAGAGAACCCATTTTCTTTTACCAACTCCCTTATTCTCTCATAATAAACCTTAGCTTCACCGATAACTTCATACATTTCATCGAGGACTTTGTTCTTATAACTCTCATCTTCGATAGACTTCAAATTAATCATTACATTGTATTCGCCAATCTTACACGCAGCCCTTGCAAGCTCAGCTGCGCTGAATGCATCGGATACTGCATTTTGATTTCCCCATTTTGCAACAATCTCACTATACTTCAAAATATCCCTTGCTTGTTCTATAAGCTCATACGGTGTTCTAATAGCCTCTTTCAATGCCGACTGAATCTTATTTTCTCTATCTGGATCTTCTTTTGGTAGCTTAAATGCAGACATTACCTTGTCAAAGGCATTGACATCTTCGGTAGCAAGTTTCAAAGAACGTTCGATGATGAGTTCCATATTTTCTAAAACTTCCTGCATTACTCCTTCGTAGTTCTCATACTTCTTCTTTCCAAGAGTAAGATTTGCAACCATGGAATTCAAAGCTCCGGCGAGCGCTGCCGCTACTGCTCCAACTGCTCCGCCGCCCGGCACAGGTGTCTTTTCCTTTACTTTATAACAAAGCTCTTCAACTGTCATTTTTCTGATGTCCATACAATCTCCCCCTTTTTTAATTTTTCATACACCTACAACACCGTCGCAGAGTTAACTCAAAATCGTATTTATTATATCATAAAATTTGATAATTGAAAAATCTTAAAAACGTGGTAGAATTACTTCGGTGCCGTACTAAGCGGGGGGTTGGTGGTCCCCTGTAACCCGAAACCCACCTTAGCGGGGCTGAATTCCCCGTCTGAGGCTACCTGGGTTCGGTATCGGCGCATTCGGTGACGACGAAAGTTGGGTCCTACGCAACAACTACCTACGAACCGGGTCAGGTCCGGAAGGAAGCAGCCCTAAGTAGGCAAGTGTGTGCCGTAGGGGTGCCCGGCTGGAGCCACTTAGAATGCGTGCGACCGGGTCTGGGCTCGTCGAAGCGGGGTGTACGGCACCATTTTTATTTTATAAACGATTTCTCACACATGGAGGGGAGCCGTAAGCCGGATTCTGTTTCGACAGGCATCTGTCTATGCGGCCTACCCGGGGGAATCAGGGTGGGCTCGCCCAACCCCCTGTTTGACCTTGCTCCGGATGTGGGTTACCAAGCCGGTGCATCACTGCACCGCTGGTGAGCTCTTACCTCACCTTTCCACCCTTGCCCTACTAAACTTCGGGCGGTTTCCGTTTCTATGGCCCTATCCGTGGCTCACGCCACCTGGCCGTTAGCCAGCATCCTGCCCACGGAGTCCGGACTTTCCTCAGGTCAGCCTTGTGCGACTGCCCGCGCCTGTCCGCTCCCCTCCAAAACTTAGGATTCCCTTCTGTTAACGTTGCAATACTAACTGCGTGAATAATTATATATCCTACTTTCCAATAATTCAAGAAAAATATACACTTTGATTGCTGGCAAGCCTTAAAATCCTCTTTGAAAGCTAATTCGCTATAATTTTCTGATTTGTTTTTTGAAAAACATGTGGTAGAATATTTTTTGAAATAGTTCGCTATACGAATTATAGTTTACTGATGTTGTGGGAGGAGAAAACAAATTGGGAAGAGTTGATGTTTTAAAGGAAAGAATAGATTATTCAATATTTCACTTAGCATGGCCTGTGATAATTTCAAACTCTCTCCAAACTATATATAACATAGTCGATTCATATTTTCTTGGAAAATTGGGACCGGTGCAATTTTCTGCGCCTACTGTTACTTGGCCTGTCATCTTTACTTTTTTATCACTCGCAATTGGGTTTTCAAATGCTGGAATAGCGGTTATTTCTCAAAGTGCTGGAAAGCAAGACACCTTAGGAGTGAAAAAATCTTCGGGACAGCTTTATCTCGTAACACTTGCTACAGGACTTGTTTCAACACTTTTAGGAATTATATTCGCTAAACCGATAATAAGTGGAATCGTTGGTAACAAGAACCCGGAGATAATACCTTATGCTATTAGTTACTACGTTGTTGATATGCTCGGTCTGCCTCTTGTCTTTGTAATAAACTCCACTGCATCTGTAATGCGTGCAATAGGTGACTCTCAATTTGGAATGCGAATGACTTTGTATATGAATATAATCAATATGCTCTTCGACCCTTTATTGATATTTGGTATTGGACCATTCCCAAGACTTGGTGTTGCAGGTGCGGCGTGGGCATCTAACATAGGTAGATTGGTTGCTGCATTTATTAGCATCAAGCATGTTTTATCACCAGAGTCAGTTATAAAGGTAGAGAAAGCAGATTTCAAACCAGACTGGAAAAGGATTTCTATAATTCTTAAACTTGGACTTCCAAGTGCACTTGGTATGTCTGTAACATCCGCTGGTTTTGCTTTTATAATGAAATACGTAGCGATGTTCGGACCAGCAGTCATTAGTGCTTACGGGATAGGAAATAGAGTTATAAACCTTGTTTCGATGGTATCATTCGGATTAGCAAGCGCTGTTTCAACTATGGTAGGACAATTTGTGGGGGCAAGAAGGTACGAAGATGCGGAGAAGACTGTTAAAAAGGCTTTTTTCTGGAATGTGACAATCATAGGTGTGCTTTCATTTCTTACCTTTACATACGCAGAACAAGTGACAAAGTTTTTCATAAACGATCCAGAAGTCATCGCCATGGGTAACATCTTTTTCAAGTATATCTCATTCTCTATGCCAATATTCACAGCTTATATGATATACAATAACGCACTAATTGGTGCTGGTAAGACAATTCTTACAATGATAGGTGACATCTTAAGACTTTGGGGGATACGAATACCAATAATAGCAATATTGGCTACAACGATGGGATTTAAGGGGATTTTCATCGGAATGATAATTAGTAATCTCATTGTCTTTTTCCTCACGTATGCATTTTTCAGATTCTCGAATTGGAAAAAGGCAGTAGTTTAAAATGTAGTGAGGTGGTAACATGGCTATTGAATACGTATTCTTGGACTATGATGGAACGATAATAGAAAACGCTGAATCCGAGTTTCTAAAAGTTTATTTTTCGTTATTTTCAAAAAAGGCAGAAATGGATTTCGATACTGCACTCAATCTCGTAATGACTTCAGTTGAGGAAGGAGTAAGGAATCCAGATAATACGAAAACTTTGTACGAAAAGTTTACAGATTCAATTTCAAATAAATCAACTAAATCCAAGGAAGAATGGATTAGAGTTTTTTATGATTTCTACACCAACGAGTTCGATGAACTACAAAAAATTGTTAAGCCAAACGAAGAACTTTTAAAACTAATAAGGGCAACGAGAAAGAAGCTAATCTTTGCCTCAAATCCACTATTTCCAAAAATTGCTACATACAAGCGTATCAAGTTTGCTGGATTAGAACCGGAATTTTTCTATTATATTGCCCATATGGAAAATAGTACATATGCAAAACCCAATCCTCTCTTTTTCAAAGAAATCTTAGAAAAACTTCAATTAAAGCCTTCAGAATGCGTGATGATTGGAGATACGGAATTTGATATGGCTTGTGAAAAGGTCGGGATCCGTTTTATTCATGTAAATAATAAGAAAGAATGGGAAGCGGTATTCTGAGAGGTAAAAAGATAAAAAGCGAGCCCCGGGGTTACTCCCGAGGCTCGTTCTATTTTGTAAATTTTGTAATATTTTCTATATTAAAATAGTACTAATGCAAGGTAATCTATTGCTGAAGAGACAATTAGATGGTAGACCTCTCTTGGAATCGGAATATTCAGCTCGTCATATACTTCATCCATCAATTCCATAACTTCTGCTTTCTTCTTATCACCTTCACCAGGGCGTTCAACTAAGTACATAAACAACTTTACAATGTCCCAAATCCATTTCATATTAATCACCTACAAAATACCAGCAGAAATCTTATTCAATCAAATTAACAAGTATCTGGACATTTGTTTCCGTTAACCTTGCCTCATCTGGTTCGAATCCATCAGGAATAACACCAAGATTTTCAAGTTCTAACATATCTTGAGTGAGTTCCGTTGGATTTATATTGTCAATGGGTTCCGGAATATTTAACCTATAAGTTCTCGTTCTATTTCCATCCGGTTTTCTGAAAAACAGAGTCAGTCTCTTCATAATTCATCACCAACGCTTTCTGTTGTAATTATCTGTGCCTCCTTGCAAGTATATTTAGAGTACTTATCGAGTATATCGACAACCTGTTGGGCATTTGCAATATCGAAAGAATCATCTACAGTTATACTTTGTCTGCGAAATAAAGGCTCGTTATTCTCATCATACCCTACAATCCACCTTACCGAAAGCCTCTTCATCAAACACACCTCCACTTCTTTAAAGCTCAAAAGTTTCACTAAATAAAGCACTTCTAAACTAATTTTGCTCACTCCACTTCTACTTGACTTCTACCTGCGCAGGCAATGAGATGTATCTACCGCACTCTATAATGTTTGAAAAATTAACAAATGCTTAACAACAAAAATAAAAAAGCCCGAGGATTAACGATACAAGTTAACCTCGGGCTATTTCTTTATTATGTTAGAGGCTCATTTTTTATCTCTTCATCTTCTTTTCCACCCTTTGAACGCGCTGTAAATTATCCATATCAAAAAGCCAATTGCAATGATTGGTACTAATGCTATAAGGAAAAAGTATGCTATTGTAAGCATTATCAAGAAGATTATAATACCAATTATCCACACCAGAAGTGGTGTCAGGAATGGTAACCATGAAATCAAAATAAGTGCAACTACGAGAATTCCGATAAGTGTAAATATCCACATATTAGATGCCTCTTTTCTACTAAGAGTATGTTCATCATATTATTTTAAATCAATCAATTTATAGTCTGGTAATCCATTTTTGAATGGTGGATAGAACTCTCCTTGTATTAAAGGCAAAGCGTATTTAAAGAATTTTTCAGTGACTGAGTACTTGTCAAAATAATCTTTTGGAAGCATCTTTGTTTGCTCTGCTACAAGATTAAGTGGTACCGATGAGTACTTTATTTGATATGGTTCATCGGAGATTCGTTCCATCGTTACCATAACTCCGTAATTATCATCAAGTGCGTACCTTACAGCCATTCTTCCGCACATCTCAGCTTCTTCAACATCTGTTGCACTTGAAATGTGCTTACCACTTCTTTGTAGGTAATCTGGTATGGAAACGTGCGTCTTTAATCCAAGTTCTGATCTTACCATACCTGCGATAGTAAATCCAACACCACCGAGCTGGCGATTACCAAAGCTGTCAGTGAAACCCATATCAGAAACAAAGAAGCCATCTGGATACTTAATACCTTCAGCAACAGCTATTGCACAATAACCCTTCTTTGAAACAACATTATCGATTGCGGCAATAAACTCGTCCTTGTTGAACGGCTGTTCTGGAAGCAAAATAACATCTGCGCCAACACCATTTACCCATCCGAGTCCGGCAGCAGCCGCAAGCCATCCGGCATGTCTTCCCATGATTTCCATTACAAAGACTTGAGTAGAGTCAACATACATACTTCTTAAATCAAGAGCCGCTTCCATCATGGAAACTGCAATGTATTTGGCAGAAGAGCCATATCCTGGGCAATGATCTGTGTGTGGCAAATCATTATCGATAGTCTTTGGGACACCGACTACCTTGAGTTCGTAACCACGCTTTTGCGCTTCAGTTTGCAATCTCCAAGCGGTATCCATTGAGTCATTTCCACCATTGTAGAAAAAGTACCTAATATCGTTCTTTCTGAAAATCTCGAATAACTTCTCTATATCAGATTCACTCTTCAACTTCTTCCTACACGAACCAAACGCACCTGCTGGAGTATATTTTAAAAACTCAATGTCAAGTTCACTAACGTCGATAAACTTTTCCTTAAGTATTCCTGTTACACCATTGATACCGACATATATCTCCAACCCGTTTTTTCTCGCTTCATCAATTACTCCGTATGCACTTGCGTTAATAACGCTCGTTACTCCACCAGACTGTGCGTAAAGTGCTTTCATAAGCTACCCCTCCAATCCTTGCTTATTCATTGAATACACTTACCGATATTTTACCACAAAAGTGTGAAAGCAAAACAAAAACCCCGGGTCATTTCTAAAATCAATACTTTGAGAATTGCCCGGGGTTGAGATTCCTAAAAATATTCAACTTTCTTAGAATTTAACATCTCCACTAAGCGTCAATGTCGTTGAGGCAAGGATATTAGACAAATCGTTAAACGAAATCTTCAAGTTAAGTTCCCTTTCTTTATCAAATGTCCCAGCTAAGAGCGAAATTGCTTGTGTTGAAAGTGTGTAACTTAGACCAAGTTTGTAAACATTATCTTTTGCAACAATTCCAAGAACCAAATCAGGGGTGGAAATGTCCAGTTCTCCTTGTAAAAGAACATCGTAAGACGAAATTTTGGAAGATGCATGGAAATTCATAATTGTGCCATCAAATCCTGCTCCGAGTGCTAATTGTTCTGTTCCAAAATCAAGTCCGAAGTAGTATGTATTATCAAGGCTGTACATTCCAGTGATCATGAGTGTAAATGGCACTTCGAGTAAATATTGGGCGAGGACAGAATAGTCGTTTGTGAAATATCCCTTAGCACCGTATACGCTTATTCCACCGAACTGAACACCAGCGATTAACGGCAGTTCCGAATTTTCATATCCCAAACCGAAGACCAATTTCGTTTCCTTTGCGATGTCGTAGGAAAAGACAATTCCGGTATCCTTACCTATCACTGGGAAGTTCCACGCATTTTTATAATGGAACCCGACGGTGAGTTTGTCATTTGCCAATTTAAAGAGTGCACTGTGTATACTTGCTCCACCATAAACAATCGTCAACGTAAGGTCTGGATTGGGGTTGAATGTTAATGTCAGTTTGTTTGTCGCACCACTAAATACCAGAATTTTATTTTCGTCCGTGCTGAACGAATACGTGAACTCGTATTTCCCTTTTACCGGTAGTCCTCCTGCTTGCGATTCTACTCCCTCAATAGCAAGCTTCCCATCTTTTTCAACCAGTTTGAATACACCGTTCTTGCCTCCAAATCCATCAGGTTCATACGCTGGGGCAAGTGGGTCTTCCTCCCAAACATCGTTCCCACCTATAACAAAAACATATTTATATTTATGCACACCTGGCTGGAGAGCGAGTGTTGCAACCCAATAGCCGTCGACAAGTTGCATCTTTTGTGCCCTTGGGTTCCATCCATTGAATGAACCAGCAACATAAGCCTCTTGGGCATTTTCCTTCTTAACTGCGAACATAACCTTACCATCAACGATTAATAGTCCCGGTGTAACTTTCACTGCAGTTGCAACTGTCTGTTTTTCCTCCACCTTAGTCTCTTTTTTCTCTCCTTCTATAACAGCACCCGCAGGTGCCCTTACAACAAGTTTTCCACCTTCTCGTGCAACTTCGATAACTGCATTCAGCCCACCAAAGCCATCATCAGTATATGCGAACGCATTTGGGTCTGGTATCCAATTACCATCGACAACGAACTTGTATTCGTATACACCAGGTTGAAGTTCCAATACTGCTTCCCACCATCCATCTTCAATAAAATAAAGCGGAGTATCATCTGCTTTCCAATTGTTGAAAGAACCGGCAATGTAAGGTTGTTTTGCCTCTTTGTTGTAGTAACGGATAATTACGTAACCATCTGCATCGACAAATATCGTGTTCTCTCTTTTTTCATTCAAAACATACTTCTTTCCTCCGATTGCAGCTTTTGACTGAGTGTTACTATCTCCAAGGATCTTTCCATCGTTTGTAAGTGTAAACAATCCATTCTTTCCGCCAAAACCATCGTCTGTATAAGCAGGTGCCTCAGGGTCTTCTTTCCAGGTCTTGCCATCTATAACAAACTTGTATTGATATGTTCCTGGTTTCAGTTCAACCTCATATACCCAAACCCCATCAACTAACTTCATCGCCCATGCTGTTGGACTCCAATTATTGAATGTCCCAGCAAGGTAGACTACATTTGCCTGAGCTTGGAATGTAAACACAACTTTGCCATCTTTGTAGGCTACTGCTCCAAGTGATAATGTTGAAAATACAAATATTAGAACAATAACAAAAAACGCTTTTCTGAAAGAATTTGAAAAAATAGAAAACTTCATCAACCGCACCTCCTAATCCTCACTTTTTATTACTTTCCAAAAATTACCACCAAGCGTTGATTTTAAACGCAACTATGGGTTTGAATGGATTATCCCCTGCAAAATCTCCATTCCCAAGTTGAATTGCAAAATCTGCGTTTTGGAAACCAGTGAACTTAAGTTCTCCAAAGAAAAAGTCCTTTTCTTCGTAGTAGCCAATTATTTTTTGATACTTGGCAAATAAGTTTATATTTCCAAACGAACGGCCAAGTTCTACGTAGTAAACTTCTCCGATTGTATTAACTACATTATGTGCAGGTTTTCCGAAAGAATAGGCAAATTTCCCTGAGAAGTTCATGAAGCTGAACGTAGTTCCAAGGCTTATATTGAATCTTCCCCACTCCGTTGGCATTGCTCCTGTAACATCTGCAAAACCTGTCTTTTTAAGGCTAACGAATGCACCACCGTAACTTACATCCATCCCAACCTCTGTGTTTTTTAGCACATCATCGGAAAACTTCTCAAAGCTGAAATTCGTATTCATGTATGTGTTGAACGCAGGTTGTGAACCGAATTTATACCATGCGCTGAATGTATTTTGATTGCCAATGTATTGGGGGCTTAGTGCAAGACTTGTGTTGGTAGCACCTGCTAACAAATACCTTATCCCCCAGTTGTAATTACTTTCAGCAACAGAAAGCAACGCAACAGCGTTTTTAGTGTTGAAATCTTTCAAATCTTGCTGAATGAGTTCGTAGTTAACGTTCAGTCCTACAAGCTTCTGAAATCCGTGTAATGCAACGTCAAATTTATCGTTCCTTTTTCCAACTATCAAGTTCAGTCCCTGTATGTAGGGAATTTTTACCTCTGCATACATTACATCACCAGAGAGGACAAACTTTGCATCGGAAGTCATTATATTTAGCCCATCCCTGCCGCTGTCAATCTTGTATAAAATCACAGGGTCAGAGGTCTTCACGAACGAAATGTTTTTATACAGCTCAACCTTGAAACCTTCCATTTTTAGAGACAACTTAGCGGATTCAAGGTCTGCGTCTTTCAAACTAACCGACAGGTCATATTCCCTACCCAACGCAGACGGATTCATCCTGAATTCAGTGGAAATTGACCCTTTAGGTTTCTCATCCGAGAGGTCGTACTGGAGTGAGAAATTCACGGAAAAATTTGTCTGAAGAGCAAAGAGACTTGATAAAACAAACGTTAGTATAATCAAGATAAGGAGTAACTGACATCTTTGATTTCTCACGCTATCATCACCTCACAAAGGTAATTCGTTTAATCATTTACAGTTACTTTTTCGTGTAAGTTACCGTAAGGATGGAAAATTTAGGATTATACGTAAACTTCAAATCGTATGTTCCAGCCTCTCGCAACGAAAAGGAAGCATCTTGTTCCGGACCTGCATCGTATTTCTTGCCATCGAAATTCATTTCCCAAGGTTTCCAATCATTGTCTGTTCTTGAAAGCTTGTATTTGTACTCTTTTTTTTGACCCGTGAAGTTTGTTTTTTCGTAAACAAAGACCTTGTTTGTAGCATCCCAAGTCATTACTCCTTGAACCAAATTCCAATCGTTGATTTCACTACCAATTGACCAACTCTTCTGAGCCGTTTTCATCTTCTCACTATCACCAACCCCGACGGCTAACCCATTCTTCATGATTGTTGGTGTTGCGTAAATGGTTAACTTTGTATCACTGCCAAGGTTTTCTTTCCAAACAGGTATTGCGGAAGAAACCTTTGTAACTCCTCCTTGTTTGTAGATTACTTTATAGTAACCAATCGAAAAATCATTACCACTCCTACTTGGATTAAATGTAATTGAAGCAACTGGCAATTCAAATACATATGCATCCTCTGAAGTGCTGAATGTCATTTTGTCATTCTCCGCTGGAACCCACTCGTTCCAATCGCCGACAACGTAAACACCATCGGGAATTTGCAAATTTAAGACTTTCATACAACTTGAAACGGTTCCAATGATAAATAAAACTAAAAATGGGACAGTAATCGAAAGCGTTGTTTTGAATTTTGATAAATTTTTCAAAAAAATCACCTCCAAAAAAATTGAAATTTCATAAAAGAAGGGGCTTTCGCCCCTTCTGAGTCTTAAAAACAGGAAGGATTATTTTGTCGGATTAGAAATTGTCTTTTTGATTACGAGAGGTTCTGGATAACCGCCATCTCCTGTTTCAAATCCTTGGTTCGGGTAGAAGTCTCCAGCCCATTGTTTTCCACCGCCTGTTCCACCTGTGAGAACAAAGACCGCTTTCACTGAAAGTTTGTTAGCATCGGTAACACCAAGTGTTGCAAGTGGCACAGCGATTTCAACTACTTTTCGTCCACTTTCTGTCGTTGTTGCAGCAAGCGTTACTTCTACATCGGTTGGAGTTGCTCCAGTGGATGGGAATCTCCAAGCACCGTAACCGTCACCCCATGTTTCAAGCATGAAGTCTACGTCACCTTTTTCGAACTTGTATTTCCTACCCCATGGATGTTTTGAAGTATCAGCAGCACCATTTACTCCGGAAAGGTCAACTATAACTGCGAAGTTGTTCATATCAGCCTTTGTAAACTCACCGGCAATGTAGAGGTTTGTTGCATCGAATAGTATACCTGCTTTGTAAATCTCGTTATTCACACCCCATTGTGAATCTGTAGCACCGTCTGTATAAACGTACTGACCCCAGTCAGAAAGGTTGCCGTCTACTGTTACTGTTTTTAGCAATGGTGGTTTTTCAAAGAGTGCACAGCTTGTGATAAGTAATCCAACCAAAACCGCCGTGAATACCCAAAGAACCTTTCTCATACTCCATACCTCCCTTTTCAGAAGTGTTTTTAAAAACCCTTAAAGTTACCAAAGATGTTACTTTTGAATGAATCGAACGCCACAAATCTCTCCCAAAATTGTATTATACACCTTTCCAATGAAAAAAGTTCCAAGTTGGAACATTTCCACGGAATATTGCACAACCGTTCGTTAGTTTTTCACAAACACATATACTTGTCTTGGGTTAATTGTCCAATTCGTATCGTTTGCTAATGGACTTTCGTTCTTAGGTCCGAATTCAAAAAGTTCGTTATTAAAGAATGCATACCACACCCATCTGTAACCCGCTGGCACGGTGTAGTTGTTGGACCATGTTGGGTCAAGATTGATAAGCACAAGCACTTCTTGTGTCCCATACGCCCGTTTTATCACATACAAGTTCTTCCAATCTCTTTCTATTGTCAATGAACCTTTTGCCAGTGCTGGATAATTTGCTCTCAAGGAAATGTATTGTTTGAAGAAATTGAGTATGCTGTAGCCTGCTTGTTGTTCTTCTACCGATACCCCATCGTTCGGATTATCATACATCGCTCCATCTTCATTCGCATTACCAAAGGTTATATTCTTTTGTTGGTATATGGATTTTGTCCACCACGTTTGTCCTGCACCTTGCTGACTTGCATACCATTGCATCGGCTCTCTCACTGGTAAATCCCATGGGTCACTATTCCATTTCCATCCTCTCAAGCCTATCTCGTTACCATAGTAAATCACTGGCATTCCGTTGAGTAAAAGTAAAAGTGCATTTGTCAATAGGTATTGCTTTATACCTGCTTGCGTGTTACCTTGGTATTTTCGGTCAATCAATACGGAAATCCATCTGTCTAAATCATGGTTATCAATAAACGGAAAGTGTTTTACATTGAGATAATACGATGGTCCGTCAACCCAGGAGATTGTCTCTCCGAGCAAATTGTCTTTCCCTTCGTGATTTCCGGTGATTCCATACATGAACGTGAAATTGAATGCTGGCATCGGAGCAAACTGAGAGAGCACAGACGGATTTCCATCGTATACCTCACCAACCACTATCGCGTCGTTCCCAAGCTTGCTTCTGATATAATTTTCTATCTGCCCTGCATAGTATGCTGAACCTGCTATATCATCATTCCAGTCCCAACCTTTGTAGTGTTTCGGTGCATCGAGTCTAAATCCATCAACACCAACGATAATCCAGAAATCGATAATTCTTTTTATCTCCTCCATCACCGCTGGGCTGTCGAAATTCAAATCCGGCATCGATGAATCGAACAATCCAAAGTAATAAACTTTTTGACCTTTAGAGTTTATCTTCCAATGCCAATGGTTCCACCCATCTCTATTTTCTAATGTCATGATGTAATAGTTCCAATACTTCGAATTCGTCGTATTTTCGACTGCGTCGAGGAACCAAGGATGCGTATCGGAAGTGTGGTTAACGACTAAGTCCATAACCACCCTGATGCCGTTTTGGTTAAGCACTTGAATCATATCTTCAAGCTCCAAAAAGTCACCGTAATCCGGTTCCACATCGTAATAGTCCTCGATATCGTAACCATGGTATGATTTGGCTTTGTTGAAAGGAAGGAACCAAACTGTGTCAATACCCAGGGATTTAAGATAGTCTATCTTTTGAGAAACACCCTTAAAATCACCTATTCCATCACCATTTGAATCGTAAAACGAGCGTAAAAAGAGCGTGTACATCGTTGAAGATGTTAGTGGTACATTAATTGATGTGATATTGATGTTTGATTTATCGATATACTCTATCTTACTTTCCTTTCCATTGACAACTGCACGAACACCAATTTTTTGCAAATCCCAAAAATCCACGCCATAGAACTCTTCTGTAATTGATTGCGCGGTCGTTATGTCAAAAATAGAAAGATTGTTGTTTTTATCCAAAAGATAAACGTAAAATTTCGAGCCGGCTGTCAAAGGATAAGACCAATTTATCGTTAGTTCGTTTGTGTCAACATTGTAAATAGCACCAGTAATTGTTGGGGAAAGTGCTCCGAATTTGAACGTAACCTGTGGATAACCCTCTGCTGGGTCAAAGAAAATCCTAAAGCCATCTAAAACACTTGGAAGCCCTGGTTTTATTTCAACACTTACAGCTGTTTCGTCAAAATTGTTACTCCATTCTTCTGAAGTTGCCTTATTCTTCAGCCTTGCAGAAATACCAACAGAATATACCTTCGGATAGCATTCGATAGAGAGGCTTAACCTCGTAGCTTGTGGTGTTATCTGGAAGCTCTCATCTTTGATAACGGTACCCGAACTGTCTTTTAGAAGAGCTCTTAATTCCTGAACATCATACATAACCAACAAATCATCATCTAAGTCTACAAAGACTGTGAGATAACCATTTACAAATTTTGTATCGATGGTAATTGTGTAACTTTGTCCTGGTTGGAGTGTTTGAGTCTTCTCACCTGTAAAGACCAAGCTGTTGCCGTTTCGTTTTCCATTTACAACGAACTTGTAGGTACCACCGCTTGGTAATTCAAATGAAAAAGATATATCGTTGTTTTTGTTCACACTTTGCCTAAGGACTTCTGCGTTCGCTGAATTGTAAACAACCAACTCGACACTCGAAACTTCATCGATGTATGCATTAATCTTATGTTTCGTGTCCTTTGTTTCTACTGTTTCTACTGGTTTGGGGGTACTAACGTTTATCGAAACTTGTATCTTGCCAGCAGATACTGTTTTCAAAGGAGAACATGCGGAAAGAGTCAGAAAGATAAGTAAGAGAACTAACAGTGCAAGAGATAAAAAGGAGAGCTTGTTGATTTTGTGCATGCTAACTCTACCTCCTTGACAGCTTATTGGTTTTACTATCTTATTATTTTATCATTCTGAGAACCCATTATCTCACGGTCTTGGAACTTTTTCCAAAAAGAAAAAGCCCCTTGTTGCCATTTCTGACAACAAAGGGAATATTATCTTATTATCTAATCTTGATTTACTTTATCTTACCTTCATGCACCAAATAACAGGCAACATAGTGACCAGGCGCAACTTCTTTTAGTTCTGGATGTGGGTCTGTTTTACACTTGTCCACTCTAAATGGACATCTGTCGTAGAATCTACATATCGGTGGTGGGTCGATTGGTGCACTGATGTTACCGATGATGTTTGGTTCGTTTCTTTTGTATTCTGGGTCTGGTACAGGGACTGCATCCATAAGGGCTCTTGTGTATGGGTGCATTGGATGGTGTAACAATTCTTCTGTCTCGGCAAGTTCTACAATCTTTCCAAGATACATAACCGCTATCCTGTTAACCATGTACCTTGCAACCGCAAGGTCGTGTGTTATGTATAGATAACTCATCCCATGGATTTGTTGTAATTCCATCATCAGTTCCATAACTGCCGTTCTCACGGAAACATCTAACATTGATGTTGGTTCGTCTGCAACGATGAGTTTGGGGTTCAAAACAAGTGCCCTTGCGATAGCAACCCTTTGCCTTTGCCCACCAGAAAGTTCATGAGGATATCTCCACAAAAAGCTGTCAGGTGGTGTAAGACCAACTTCCTGTAGTAGTTGTGAGACTTTCTCCTCTCTATCTTCAAGCGTTCCGACGTTGTGTATATTTAGTGGCTCTGCGATTATATCAAATATCGTCATTCTCGGATTCAAAGATTCATATGGGTCTTGGAATATCATTTGGACCATCGCATGGTATTCCATACGTTCATATTCTTCGATTGGTTTTCCAAGTACTTTTATAGATCCGTCAGTTGGATTTTCCAACCTGACAACCATTCTTCCTGTTGTTGTCTTTCCACAACCAGATTCACCAACAAGCCCTAAGGATTCACCTTCTAAGATTTGAAATGATACATCATCTACTGCATGTACGAAATGCTTTGCCCTTGAAAAAAGTGCCCTTTCAGCTGGGAAGTATTTTTTCAAATTCTTTATTTCAAGTAATACATTCTTATTTTCTAAACGCATCTTTTCTCACCTCTTCAGTTAGCGGGTGCCAGCACGCAATATAATGCCCTTTCTCAACTTCGCGATATTCAGGTTCTTCAGTCCTACATTTGTCTGTAGCCCAAGGGCACCTTGGCGCAAATCTGCATCCAGTTGGTGGATTCAATAAGTTTGGTGGTTCTCCAGGGATTGTGAAGAGTTTCTTCTTTTCACCAACGTGGCTTGGGAAAGCGTTCATAAGCAAGAACGTGTACGGATGCATCGGACGTTTGAATACAGTCGTAGAGTCAGCCTGCTCTACAAACTTACCAGCGTACATAACAGCGATTTTATCACTTACTTCCGCAATAACTGCAATGTCATGAGAAATGTAAATCATTGCCATATTAAGTTCTTTTTGTATTTTCTTTAATTCTCGCAATATCTTGTCTTGCACGATAACATCCAAGGCAGTTGTTGGTTCATCCGCAATGATAACTCTTGGGTCACATGATAAAGAGAGCGCAATAACCGCCCTTTGTTTCATACCACCACTGTATTGATGCGGGTATTGGTCCATGCGCTTTGGGTCTAATGTGACAAGTTCAAAGAGTTTGGCTACCTTATCCCTTGCTGCATCAATCGAGGTATCTGGGTAGTGGTTCAGTATTGCTTCAACTATCTGATCTCCTACTCTATATACAGGGTTCAGTGAATTCATAGCGGCTTGGAAGACCATTGAGATGCCTTTCCATCTATAGTGTCGCATTTCATCTTCTTCTAAACCAACAAGATCAACCATCTTGCCATTATCGTTAAACCATACATGTCCACCTTTAAACTCAGCATTTTCAGGAAGGATTCTTAGCAATGTCATCGAGACTGACGTCTTTCCACAGCCAGATTCACCAACTATTCCAAGACTTTCTCCAGCATCTAACTCAAAGGAAATTCCATCAACAGCTTTAACGTAACCTTTTTTCGTCTTGTAATGCATTTTGAGATCTTCAACCTTTAATACTGCCACAGCAATCACCTCTTTCTAAGTCTTGGGTTTACTATTTCTTCAAGTCCTCTACCGAGGAAGTAAAACGCAGAACAAAGAAGCGTGATAGCTCCGCCTGCTGGAACCCACATCCACCAGTAAGCGCCGATGTTACCAGAGCCAAGGTATCCTGAACTCCAGACGGTATTTATCATCAATCCCCAAGACATCCTTACTTTCATAAGTCCGAAGAAACTAAGAACAGCTTCTGAGAAGATAGCACCAGTTACGTTAAACATCATGTAAAGGAATGAGAGTGGCATGACGTTTGGAATTATGTGGTTAAAGATTATGTATCCATGGCTTCCACCTGAGACCCTTGCAGCATCGATATAAGGCTTTACCTTTATAGTAAGAGCTTGCGCCTTCAATACGATTGTAATTCCACCAAATCCCCCGAGCAACCCTAGTATAAGTGCGAGTTTGAAGAGATTCATAGTCATGAAACCAGATAGGACTATTAGGAATGCTGTTGAAGGGAATAGCATCATTAAGTCCGCAATTCTCATAAATGCAACGTCGATAACACCGCCATAGTACGCCGATGCAGTTCCTATTATAGTACCTATCACAACCGTTATAAGTGCTGCGAGAACCCCAAGAACAAATTCACTTGGAGTACTTACCATCAACTGAACTAATATATCTCTTCCAACAGGGTCTGTGCCCAGCCAATGCCATCTACTCGGTGGAAGTGGATGCCCAACTCCTATCTTGTTTGTTAATGATAGTTTATTGAAAAGCTCTACAAGTTTTTCTTCGGCAAATTTCTTATTCCATTCAACGTTCTTGGGTTGCATCTGAGCTGTTGTTTCGGATGCTACTCTATCCCATTGTGCCGAGTCATCAAGGTAAATTTTGTGCTCATCAATCATCTTTTGGTATATTTCTTCATCAATGTCACCCAGCCCAAAGAGAAAATTAACCGCCTCTATAGGCACTTTATTCTCATACGTTTTTAATTTCTCAACAATATCTAACCTCTTAAAATCGTCAAGTTGAGAGTTTTCAATGTTTGAAATTACTTTTTGAATTTTATCCGTTCCTCCGAACGCATATGCCATAAGTGATGAAACAGGTTCGGAGAGGACTTTTATTACCTCACTACCAAGTATTTCATAGCTATCTGGAACATTTTTGTCATTGAGCAAATTCGCCATCATCGACCTTGCCATAGCTATATCCTTGAATATTTTGTTAAGTTCATACACAAAACCGTTGTAGACATCTTGAGAGTATTCTCTTACCATATTTTCAAGCTTTGCTCTGGATTCCGTACCAATGTCAATTGAGACTTTGGCAAGCTCCATACCTGCGTATGTTTCGAGAAATTTCTCAACATCTATATAAGACACTGTTAAACCAGCAGTCTTCATCTCTTCTTCAATAGCTTTCAAAGTCATTTTTGATTTTCTAAGTGCAGGTTCTAAAATCTCCTTTTTTGAAAGGTCTGAAAGTTTTTCTCTTGAAATTTCAAGAAGTTCCTTGAATTTTGAGGATTCTAATTTGGTTAATATCTCTTCATCTTCTTGACCTAAAACAAGAAGGTCCTGAATCAACGAAAACGCTGCTGCCTTAACAAGATCAGAAGTCTTTACAACATTGTTACTAATAACATCTGCAAGCTGACTATCCGAATTTACAAATAGCTGCGTTCCAGTTGTTTCATCAACAAGTGTCTTTGCAACTTCGAGAACTTTTTCACTCGCTTGCTCTACTTGCTCTGATGAGAATTCCATAGAAAGCTTGTGATTAAAATCTTCTATTACTTCCGGCTTATCTCTGTTCAAACTCCTAAACCATAGCATTATTCTTGAGATTTCTTCAGAATCTTTATACGGAGATAGTGCTACCGCTAATGTTTCATAATCTACTTTTTGGATAAGTTGGGAGAAACTATCGTATGAAAACTTATCCCGGTTACCTATGTCAACAATACTATTAATTGCGGAAAACTTTATCAGACCTTTTCCAGTAAGTTCCGCAATGCTATTTTGGAAATACAACCTCTTCTTTGCCGGTATATAACTATCAGCAATCGTGTCAAGAAGATGTCTAAAGCTGTCCGGTGCATATGTAGTCATTATTTCATATTGTGAATTCCGCACAAGGTTTTCCATGGAGGATTTGAATGCCTCGCCTTTATCCATAAAAGAATAGACCCATATCTGAGCGGTTGGTATTTCTATACCTTTCACAACATTCTGCGTTGAAAGGTAGTTAGTAATGTACTTGCTTGAAAGAATTCTTGAATCCAATCCTGTTACTGGGTCATAAATATTTGGATCGAGCATGTTGAGGACAATTGGTGAAAGTGCGCCAAAAATACCGAAAACTATTATTGCCCACAGTCCAAACATTCCCATCTTACTCTCGCGGAAAAGTGACCAATTCTTCTTGAAATTCTTAATGAAGAGTTTAAGTTTTATTTTAAAAATCGATTCTTTTCCTTCTGTATTTTGAATCGTGTTTTGATTTTGCGCCATCTTTATCACCTCGCTTAGTATCTAATTCTTGGGTCTAAGAATGCATACAGTATATCAGCTACCAAGTGTGCGAAGAGAACAAGTACACCCGTGAAGACAAGACAGCCAATAGCCAAGGGCGTATCTTGAGATGTTGTGGCTTCGAGAAGAGTTAAACCCATACCCTTCCAAGAGAACATCGTTTCCGTTATAACACCTCCACTGACAGTTGATGCAAGTCCGATAACGAAGCTGGTCATAAGTGGCAAGAGGGCAGTTCTTGCAGCGTGTTTGTCCCTGATAACTCTATCTGGTAATCCCTTTGCACGTGCAGTTGTTATGTAGTCTTCTTTTATTACTTCAAGCATTGTATCTCTCATCACGAGCATATCTCCGGCAAAATGCAAAGTCACAAGTGCAATAGTTGGAAGCGCAAGGTGGTAAATTATATCTAGTGCGTAAAATCCCATCTTGTTTGTCATCCAATAGATTATAGAAAGTACGATGCCAGTTGTAATGGAGGTCCATACTGCTGTTCGCTTTGCTTTAATTGTTTTTAGCCTTCCCGCTATAACGATTCCTACAATCCACATTATTAACAAGAACAATTCTGTCCAGAGTAATCTTAAGAATACACTCTGTGCACTGAACGGGGCGTTAAACCACTTAGATGGGGTTACGAAACCTGAAAGCGGGAACCATTTCAAAGTAACAGCAAAGAGCCATATGATTATAATCATGTAGAATGGGGTAAAGATCGTCCAGAAGACAATTCCAACGAACGTTGCTGCTTTATCTGCTAAACCTCCCCTTTTCCACGCAATTCTCTTCCCCAGATCAAATCCGAGCAAAAATGAAAGTACAGAACTTGCCAAGAACAAGAACAATGTCCTCGGAAGCCTTTCGGCAATAATTTCTTCAACTTTCTTTGGGTATTCACTAAAAGAAATTCCCATTTCAAGGTTAAAGAAATTTTTCATGTGTTTGTAATACTTTACATACCACGGGTCATCTACACCAAACATCTTCTTTATTCTCTCGTACATTTCAGGATTTCTCATTAACTTTGGGTCAAGGAATTTTGTAGTATAATCGCCAGGCATTGCTAAGAATATGAAAAAGACAACGGTTACGTAAATAACAAGCAGCAAAACAATTTGAGTTGTCCTGTTCCTTATGAACTTTGCAAGACCAGGTAGATCAAAACCGTAGAAGTAAATAAGGGGTGCGATTATAAAGTTAAACCTTGGGCTGAATAGGTACAAGTACTTTACGTTGAAAAGTGCACCATAGTAAAGTGCAAGTGCAATTGCGAGGAAGATGTAGTTCAAAGGTTTCTTGCCTTTTCTTAAGGAAAAATAGACACCTATCAGCGGTATCGCAACTGCATATAGAATCAGCTCCCAACTTTTCATCTTCACCTCTCCCTTTAAATAAGTTTTGTTCCTTTGCTTTGGCTTTTAATAGCTGTTATTTGGTCTTATTTAATAGTCCCCCCTTACGGGGGGACCTTACGTATTTAAGTTTTAATAATTGAGTTGTTCAGCTTAGAATCACTGAACCTTCTTTACGCCTTCTGGGAATCCATAGTAACCCTGTATACCATCAAGCATATTGTCAAATGGGAACTTGATAGATGTTCTGTAAGCCTCAATCATCGGGTTAGTGAAGAGAATTATGTATGGCAAGTCTTCTGCAAGTATCTTCTGCGCTTCGAAAATAGCTTTTCTTGCTTGTTCAAATGTATCTGCGTATTCGAACTCTTCAACAAGTGCGTCGAATTCTGGGTTAGCATAACCTGGTGTGTTGAAACCATCTGGTGCCATTTCTGAGCTGTGCCAGAACGATTTGAAGTATGTTGGAACCCTTCCGATACCCCAACCAAGCATGTACATATCGAAGTCAACATCATCAAACGCTTTTGTTACTATTTCGTTGAAATCTGTGAGCTTCAAGTTGAGTGGTATGCCTATGTTCTTTGCCCACTGTTCGATGTACATAGCTGTCTGTGCCCTCATTGGGTCGTAGTCCATACCTGGTGAAAGGAGTGTGAGTGTTGGTACTGGTTTTCCGTCTGGACCTTTCAAACCTTTACCCGCTGTCTTAACTGGGTTCTTTGTATCTTTTGGATCGATAACTGGTTCTGTGTCCCATTTAAACCCTGCTTTTTTGAGCAAGCTGACTGCAAGTTGATATCTTTCGCCCATGCCGAGTCCTTCACCGATGGTCTTAATTGCAGAGTTGTACCAGAAGCTGTTTGCTGGTGGTACTGGTGTTGCAAGTGGGATTGCCCTACCTTGGAGCACTTGGTTACAAATGAAATCACGATCGATAAGCGCTGCAAGAGCCTGCCTAAATTCTTTGACGTTCATCGGGAACTTTCTCATGTTGAACGCAAGGTATCTGAATCCAAGTTGTGGGTTGGAAACAATCTTTATATCCTTTTGACCTTTGAGTTGCTCTGCTTCACCTGCTGTAAGTCCAACCGGGTTGTAAATGTAGTCAATGTCACCGGCGATAAGAGCTTGTATAGCAACTTGTTTGTTACCGAAGACTTTATAAACAATTGTATCTGCGAATGGTCCATTAACAACTTCAAGTGTAACAGGTTGCTTCGTATCGCCAGTCGACCATCTGAACCCTGTTTTTGGGTTAACGATTGAGAATCCGCCACCTTTGTAGTAAATGTTCTTTTCACCGTATGACCAGTATTTGTCATTTGATATCAGCTTTGTAGCCTGTACAAATGCACCTTTTTCAATCTTTCCAAGGTTCAATGCAGTTAAACCTGGGTCAATAACTTCTTGTGAAAGTAGCCATTTTACTGGGTCTTTTTGCTTCTTTGCTTTTTCAACTATCGGTTTCCAGTAGTTGCTACAAACAATAGCTGTCATGAGTGTGTCGTAGTAAATTGTCATCGTTTTCTTTTCTTTGAAGTAGAATTTCACTGTCCAAGTATCAATCTTTTCGACTTTTTCTGGTTCGTAAGCTCCACCCCAGTTACCGCCTGGGATTTCCATACCTTTTACAGTTGCGTAGGTGAAAACAACATCGTCCGCTGTAAATGGAGCACCGTTTGACCAGCGCATGTCTTTTCTGAGTTTTACCGTAACTGTATACATGTTTCCTTCTTTGACTATTTTTGGAATTTCAGCAGCTGCCGACGGGATGAGCGTACCATCTTTGTTCATACCAAGCAAAGAAGGATATTTCCACAACTGAACAACGAAGTTCCAAGCGGATGAACCGGAGCCGAGCAGGTTCCAGATGTTGGTCGTTGTAATATCAGAGAAGATACCGTAGTTAACCTGAACTGCAAAGATAGATAGTGCAACAAGCACCAAAAGCCCCACAAGTACTTTTTTCACAGACAACCCCTCCTTTTATTGTGGTGTGGGATAGTATTTCAAATTCCCACATTTATTCCCCCCGTAAGAACAATGGTTAAATTTACATTGATAATTATACAACAAAATTGCCTCCCTTTTCAAGTATGTAAAAACAAAAGATATTATACCTAAGCTTTATAGAATATGTTAAATTGGAATATTTTCAATTTTTGCATATATATGGTAAAATATCAGTACAACGAGGAGGTGAAAAATATGTATCACAAAGTATCAAGAGATCCTGTATACTCTGAAATCATGCTTTATCCAGTAGAAATTATGATAATAGACACAAAGGCAATGCAACGTCTCAGATATTTAAGTCAACTCGTTGGTGCGGAGTATGTTTATCCTGGTGCAACACATACTCGTTTTGCCCATTCGCTTGGCGTTATGCACCTTTCTGGAGTTTATGCTGAGCATCTTTACGATACTCCAGACAAAGTAAGAATACTTCGCTTGGCAGGGCTTTTACATGATATTGGTCATGGACCTTTTAGCCATCAATTTGATGATGTAGTATATAAAAGACTTGGCTTCAGCGATGGTCACGATGAATTTAGAATGAAATTGTTAAGAGAATACTTTCCAAAAGAATTAAGAAAAAAATATGAAGAAGCCCCCACAACTTTGAAAAAAGCAGTCCTTGAAGACCTCGAAATAACGCTTGGAGAACTTTCACAAAATATGGAAGAAAACTTTACACAACTGATGGAGGAAGTAATTAAAGTATACGAAGGAGAAAATACCGGAACTATAGATTTTGCTGTTGTGCAAGGTCCTCTTGGTGCCGACAGACTTGATTTCGTACTAAGAGATTCATATTATGCGGGAACAAGGGGATTTGGCACTGGCTCAATTGATAGACTGATAAGAAACTCAAAAATCGTTGAAAAAGATGGAAGACCACTCTTGGCTTATGATTCCAAGGTTGTTGATGAAATCTACACGATTTTGTTTGGTAGATTCATGATGTACAAAAACGTTTATTTCCACAAAACTTCTCGAGCAGCCGATATGATGATCCAAGAACTCCTTGATTTATCATACAAGGCATTAAAACTCGACGAAAGAGTTATGGACATAAACACATTCCTTGACCTTACAGATCAGACCATAATAAATGAAGTAATTGTAGGGTTTTATAACATTGTTGAACAGTACGGCGGTGGTGAAGAAATAAAGGAAGCACTTTTAAAATATGAGATAGACCTTCAACCTCTTGAACTCGATATGGTCATGGCTTATGAGATAGTTGAAAGGCTCAAATCTAGAAATCTGTGGAAAGTTATACTCGAAACGCCATTTTCAATTGAAGGTGTTGACCCAACACTTGTAAGTCAAGGAATTGCTGGTGATTTACTCCAAAAAATAAGATTGAGACTCGAAAGGTCTTTGGAAATTGCTGATGAAGAAGATACAAAGATAATCAAACACGTGCTCAGTAACTTTGACGAAATATTTAAAATAGATACACCATATAAACTTACAGTTATACATCCAGAGGAGTTTTTAAGAAGCAACATATACATATTGAAAAAGCACCACATAATGACGTTTGATGAATATGTAAGACATTACCCGGCTTATAACTTCATGAAAAGTAATTTGATTCAGATAATAAGAATTTACGTAACAAAGGACATTAGAGAAATTTTGGAAAAGTACAAAATACTTCCCGAAACATCTGTTGAGATTACAACCAGATGGTAAGTGCAAAATTACGGAAAGATTATGGAAAGGTGGCGAAATCTAAGTGCTCCTTCTTTTTGACGTAGGGAACACCCATACAACCATCGCGCTGACAAAAGACGGGAAAGAATTTGAGAAATATAGAATCTCAACTTCAAAGTACGAAACAGAAGATGAGATATATGCGTTCTTAAAAAGCTTCTTTAAGGACTTTATAAAAAATCTTCCGATAGTTGTATCATCTGTCGTTCCTTCAGTAAATGTTGTATTTGAATACTTTGCGAACAAATATGGAAATGGTGAGGTTTATTTTGTCAATGCACCAATGTATGATAAAATAGTTTGGAATGTAAACTATCCAAAAGAGATTGGTGCTGATAGGGTATGTGATGTAATCGCAGCTAAGAGAGATTATGGTGATAATTGTATTGTTATAGATTATGGAACAGCGATTACAATAGAAGTATTACGTGACGGGGTTTACGAAGGTGGTGCAATAATTCCTGGTTTTGCAATGATGATAAATGCTTTATTTAAAGGAACTGCAAGACTCCCACTTGTCGAATTGCGACCATCTGAAACATTTGTCGGAAAAGATACAGAGTCGAATATACAAATAGGAACAATAAATGCAACAGTTGGAGCTATAAAGTACGTTATAGAAAACATATTACAAGAATTCAAAGTTGAACCAAAAATCATACATACTGGTGGGCAGTCTGTTTTTGTAAAAGATATTCTTGATGGAATAATAGACAAAGACCTGACATTGCGAGGGATGTACTACTTCTATGAAGAAAAGAAAAATACTGCTCGTTAACCCGTGGATAGAAGATTTCGCAGCGTATGATTTTTGGCTCAAACCAGTGGGACTACTTTACGTTGGAGGCTATCTCAAAAGTCTTGGCGTTGAAGTGGAATTGATTGATTTAATGAATAGATACGACCCAGAACTTCCAAAGTACGTACACGTACCAAAAGATAAATTCTATGGAACTGGGAAATTTCCGCACGTTGAGATTAAAAAACCAGAAATTCTCTCTTTTATGCCAAGAAAATATAAAAGATACGGTATGCCTGAGGAGTTATTTAGGAAAAAGCTTAGTGAAATTAAAAATGATGTGGCTGCTGTCTTTGTAACTTCAACTCTCACATATTGGTATCCTGGATATTTTGACACGATAAAGATAATAAAAGAAGAACTCTCTGTTCCTGTTGTGCTTGGTGGTTTTTTTGCAAGAAATCAGCCTCATATTGCGAAAAAATCCGGGGCATATGTATTCACAAAAACCGATTTGAGTTACTTACCAAATTTTTTAAACGAATTGCTCGATTGGAACCTTTCTAATATATATAAAGACTGGTTCCTTGACAACTCACCAGCCTATGAACTATATTCAAGTTTAGGTTATGTTGTTCTTTTAACAACCTTGGGGTGTCCATACAAATGTACATATTGTATTGCACACAGAAATTGGACAGGAATGAAGTTTAAAAGCATTGAAAAGATAATAGAAGAGATAGAGAGATTTTCGGAGATGCACAATATTAAAGATATAGTATTTTTTGACGATGCGATACTTATAAATAGAGAAAAGCACTTCAAACCGTTGCTCAGAAGAATTATAGAAAAGCAACTAAATAAAAAACTTACGTTTCACCTTCCGAATGGTATACACGCAAGATTACTTGACCAAGAAAGTGCAGAACTCTTGTATGAAGCTAACTTTAAAACAATTAAACTTGGGTACGAAACATCTGGAAAATTGCAAATCACAACAGGAGGAAAAGTTAGAGATGAAGACATTGTAAGAGCATCTGAAATTTTACACAACGTAGGTTACACTCATAAAGAAGTTAGTGCCTATATAATGGTTAATCTGCCAGGTCAAAGACCTGAAGACGTTCAAAATGCCATAGACGTGTGTGCATCAATTGATATAGATTTTTCTGTTAACGAATTCACCCCTATAGTTGGCACCGATATCTGGTTAGATCTTGTGAATAATGGGAAGTTGACAGGCCTTGAGGATCCACTACTTTTGAACAATACCGTGTTACCATACTGGTGGCACAACATGAGTTATAAGGATATTCATGAAATAAAAGAGTACGCCAAAAACAAAAAAATTCAAATGGGGTGGAAATAAAGGGGGAGAATAAGTGGAACAATTAACAATCTCTTTAATTATGGGTGTTGTTTATGGTTTTATTTCCTATTTAACTATAAGCTGGCCAAGGGAATTTCTCAGATGTCTGTTTTACAACATGAGTATAAGAGATAATAGAATAGAAAGAGCATTCCCGCTTTTAAAAATGTCTCCTCTTGGGTACGTTGATCCGATTGGTATCATAACATTTTTGTTTTTTGACTTTGGATGGACTCGATCACCTGTAATCGACTACGTCAGAATGCGTAGAAAAAAGCTATTCTTCTTTTCTCTATATGGCATAGTTTCGAGTTTTATCCTTGGTGTAATCTACGGCATTATTGCAAAGTATTCTAATTCATCAATTCTTTTCAATCTTTTCTATACTTCTTCCAAATGGAGTTTTACACTCGCATTTGTTTCACTAATACCTATTCCTCCTTTGGATAGTTCAAGGATGTTACTTGCATTTTTGCCAAATAAGTCGTATGAGTGGTACATAAAATTCAATATTTATGGTATCCTATTTTTGATAGGGCTTCTTGTCCTGTGGGTCTTGCCTATGATAATGCACCCGTTAGTTATTGTTATCACAAAAGTTACAAATTTTATCGTGTTTGGAAACTGGTAAAACGCAAGGGGGAGTGGTATAATGAACGAAAAGGCGCAAGAATTAGAGCGATTAGTAGAAGGAATAGTGACAAGTTACACCGAGCTGAAGAAAGAAAATGAAAAGCTCTGGAATGAGCTTAATCAAGCGATTGAGAAAATCAGTCAATTGGAGCGGGAAAAAAATCATCTTGAAAGCCTTTTGAGGAATAATGAAGAAGTAATTAATAAACTTGTCGTCAGGGTTAAAGACCTGATGAGAATACTGGAAGTGAGCGAACATGAGGAAAGTTAAGATTACCGTATTCGGCAAAGATTATGAGTTCGCCACTGATGGTTCAGATGAACTTATTGATTACGTGCACAAAAGACTTAAAGAACTTCAGATAAACTATCGGACTCTTTATGATGAAATACCTTTCGACGAATTGTTGGTATTAATTGTCTGTGATTTGCTTGAAAATGAATACAATTCACAAAAACAACTTGATGAATTGTATTTGAAAATTAAAGACAAAATACGAAACATAAATATGGAGGGAAATAGATATAAATGACGATAGGATTGTTTGATTCAGGAATAGGTGGATTATCTGTTTTAAAAAAATTAATCGAAACACTACCAGCTCATTATATTTACGTAGCCGACACAATGCGCGCACCATACGGAACAAAGCCTCGCGACACTATTGAAACCTTTAGTCGCGAGATAATTGGTTTTCTCATGGAGAAAAGAGTAGAACGTATATTCGCAGCATGTAATACTTCCGATTCTACAATGGCAAAATACCGCCATGCTTTCAAGATACCCTATCACAGCATAATTCAATCTGGGGTTAACGCTTCTAAGTATGACAGGGTGGCTGTTATAGGCACACATACTACTGTTCAAAGTGGTATATATAAACATGCCCTTGAAGAAAAGGGAAAGAAAGTAGCGCAGAGACCTGCCCAGCTTTTCGTTTCCTTAGTTGAGGAAGGAATCTTTTACGGTAACATGGTTGAAGCGGTTGTGAAGTTCTACCTTGAACCGTTCAGACGCTTCAAACCAGATGAATTAATACTTGGTTGCACTCACTTCCCATTTTTGAAAGATATAATTGCAAGAGTAATGGAAAATGTAAGGATTATTGACCCAGCTGATGAAATGGTAAGAGAAGTGGCACACCTTGTTGGCAGTGGAAAGCCGTTTGTTGAATTCTACATAACAGGAAATCCAGAGGAATTTGAAAAGAAATTAAAAAAGATAGGCTTTAGACATCCTTATCAAGTAAAACATCTTGAAGTTTCTGAATTGGAACAGAAGGTGGTACATTTTGAAAGAGCTTGTGATATTGACAGGGTACTCGGGAGCGGGTAAGTCAACAGCAGCAGGGTTACTTGAAGATTTAGGTTTCTTTTGTATTGATAATTTACCGCCGGAGGTTACATATCAAGTAGCAAGCATTGTTTTGCCAAATGTTGAAAAGTTAGCTATTGTAATTGATGTACGCGGGTATATGTTTGGAAACGTGACAAAAGCCATAAGCGATGTCAAAGAAAGATTTTCATTTGCAAAAATAGTCTTTTTGACTACTACAAAAGAAGTTTTAATTCAACGATTCGCTCATACCAGAAGGTCACATCCACTCTCCAAGCAAGCTACATCAATCACGGAAGCCATCGACCTGGAAATCGAAATGATGAAGGACATACGGGAAATGGCAGATATTGTTATAGACACTACTCAACTCAACCCACATCAACTTCGAGAAAAACTCACTAAATTACTTGAGACAGAAAAAGAACACGATTTTACCGTGCATATAATGAGTTTTGGCTTTAAATACGGCATTCCTCTCGATGCTGATTTTGTTTTTGATGTCAGATTCTTCCCAAATCCGTTTTACATCAAAGAACTTCGACCAAAAGACGGTAGGGACGAAGAAGTTAAAGAGTTTTTGAGGCACGTTGAAGGCACAAAAGAGTACTTAGATAGGATCAGGATGGTCATAAAATTTGCCATAAACAGATATAAAACAGAAGGCCGAAAAGAGATAATTATTGCCATTGGTTGTACTGGCGGTAAACATCGTTCTGTTTATTTTGCCGAAGAGCTTGCTAATGAGTTTAAAATTGAGAAGTTCCATACTACTATTGAACATAGGGACGTGGCGCTTGGATGAAAGTCGTTGCGGTTGGAGGCGGAACGGGTCTTTCTACCTTGTTAAGAGGACTAAAAAACTACCCTTGCGAGATTACTGCGGTAGTTACAATAACAGATGAAGGTGGCAGTTCCGGTATTTTGCGCGAAGAATTGAATGTACCACCTCCCGGTGATATAAGAAACAATCTCGTTGCACTCGCAAGCTCCGAAAATATACTCGGGGCGCTTTTTAATTATAGATTTAAAGACGGCTCACTAAGTGGTCATACTGTAGGCAATATCATATTAGCTGCTCTTACAAAATTAACGGGAAGCTTTGCAGAGGCTGTTGCCAATGCATGTGATATTCTTGCAATCAAGGGACGCGTATTACCTGTATCACTAAAAATGGCACGTCTGCTTGCAGTCTTTGAAGATGGGAAAAGAATTATTGGTGAAACAAATATAGTTGAATATGCAAAAAAGAGTAACAAAAAAATCTCAGAACTGGCATTAGAAGAATCCGTGGAGATCAACCCAGACGTTCAGAAAGCATTAATGGAAAGCGATGCGATAATTTTTGGTCCTGGTAGTCTTTACACTAGTGTTATAGCTAATCTTGTGGTAGATGGATTTGCAAAAAATGTAAAAGAGGCTCGAGCAGTAAAGATATATGTTAGCAATATAATGACTCAACCTGGTGAAACTAACGGCTATACTCTCTCAGAGCATATTAAAGAAGTGGAAAGGTATGTAGATTCAAAGTTGGATTACATAATTCATTCCTTTCCTCCAAATAATCCTGAAGTTTTGCAAAAGTATGAGTTGAAAGGTTCTCATGCTGTGTCAGTTGATTTAGAAGATGAAAGACTAATCTTGGGACATTTTTCATCTATTGCATACGAAAACGATTACAGAATTCGTCATGACCCAATTCTGCTTTCAGAAGTAATATATAATCTACTGAGTACAAAGGCTGAAAAGAATTTCAGTGGTAAAACAGGTATCAAACAATCAGAGGTGACAATGTGAAGTATACGTTCTCTGAAGAAGTTAAAGGTGAATTATGTCAAGTTGAAGTGCTCAGCCAGGATGAAGCCCGCGCTGAGATAGTTGGTTTTTTAAAAGGAAAAGGAACATACGTAAAAACTTCTATGGATAATTATATACTGTTAGAAGTTGGTTTTATCCCGGCTGCTCGAAGAATAATGAACTTAATGAATGTACTTGGTACTGACAAGAAGAAACTTACATTAATAAAGAATAAACTTCAGCGGAAAAGAGTACAAGTCTTTATACCAACAGATATATTAGATAAGCTCGACCTATCAATCTTATCGTTGCCAAACGTTATAGAAAAAGACATTGGGTTGTTTGGTGCTTTTTTGCGCGGCTTTTTTGTAGCCTCCGGTTCAGTAACAGACCCAGCAAAAAATTACCATTTCGAGTTAGTATCATATAATGACTCTCTGCTAAGATATATTGATGAAATTTTAGACGAGTCTCTTGGAATATCTGGAAAGATTTCAAAATTAAGGTATAATTATAGATACTATTTGAAGAAAGGTCAAGACATACAGGAAGTATTGGAACTAATGGGGGCAATAAGAGCCGCATCACATCTTGAGAAAATTACAACTTCGAGAGAAATAAAGGCGGACATAAACCGCACACTTAATTTTTTGAGTGCTAACGCCAAAAGAACAGGAGAAAGTAATGCAAAACAGATTGAGATAATACTCAGAATTAAGGAAATCATTGGGCTTGAGAATTTGCCAGATGAGTTGAGACAATTTGCCATTCTCAGACTTGAAAATGAAGATTTGTCTTTAACAGATCTCGGAGAGTTATTCGATCCACCCTTAACAAAAAGTATGGTCTACAATAGATTTTTGAAACTACAGAAACTCCTCGAGGACGTTGAAAACAACAAGATTGACCCTTCAACAGTAAAAAGCTTTTTAACAAAGCAAAAGAAGGAAAGTGCGGGAAATATAAAAAAAAGAAAAAAGAAAAAGAGCGCTCGGAAGACTAAAATTAAGAGTGGTGATTTGAAATGAGATGTCCATTTTGTGGTTTTGAAGACACACGTGTTCTCGACTCACGAGAGCTAAGTGAAGGGCGAGCTATAAGGCGCAGAAGAGAATGTCCTAATTGCCATGCAAGATTTACGACGTATGAAAGATACGAAACAGGACCCATTACCGTTGTTAAAAAGGACGGAAGAAGAGAGAAGTTTGACAGAAGGAAAATTTTGAACGGTCTTTTGAAGGCTTTTGAAAAACGTCCGGTAACAACGGAGGAAATCGAACGCATAGTTGATAACATAGTATCTTCTCTACAAAAAAGTGGTACAATAGAAATCAGCACTGAACAGATTGGTAAAGTAGTTATGGATGAATTAAAAAAGATAGACCAGGTTGCATACGTAAGATTTGCTTCCGTTTATAAGGATTTCAGAGAGATAGACCAATTTATAGAGGTTATAAAAGAATTGAGAAACGAGAATCAAAAGTAAAGACTTTCACAAACAATTCTGAAGAAGATTCAGGAAATTTTGTTTTCGTAGGAGGGATAAACGGATGGAAAAGGTTAGACTAACAAAAGCAGGTTATCAAAAACTTAAAGAAGAACTCGATGAACTCAAAAGACAGCTCATGTTCGAAATTCCTGAGAGAATAAAAGCGGCAAGAGAACTTGGAGACCTCTCCGAAAACTCTGAATATCAGGAAGCAAAAAACGAACAAGGAAGGATTGCATCACGAATCAACGAACTTGAACAGATGCTTATGAACGCGGAAATAATCGCTGACAACTTTGACTCTTCAATGGTTAACCTCGGAGATTGGGTACTTCTCAAAAACTTAGACACGGGTGATGAGATGAAAGTACAACTTGTGAACCCGCAAGAAGCTGATATATTTGCAAACAAGATTAGTATTGAGTCACCTCTTGGAAGAGGTATAAACGGTGCTAAAAAAGGGCAAACTATAAAGATTAAAGCACCAAAAGGGATAGTAAAGTATCAAGTACTCGACATATCAGCAGAGTAATAAGTTAATCTGAATTCAGGAGGGATACATCTTGCTTAGAGATTTTAGGGAACAACGAATCAAAGAAATCGAAGAACTTAGGAACAAAGGGATAAACCCTTATCCTTATTCTTACAACAAAACTCACACAACACAGGATATAAAGAAAAACTTTGAATACCTCGCAAATGGAGAAGTTTCTGACCATAGAGTGTCGACAGCTGGAAGGGTTATGTCCATTCGCGAACACGGAAAAAGTGCATTTTTCCACATAAAAGACACTTACGGTCGAATCCAGGCATACGTTAGGAAAGATAAGACTGAAAATTTCGATTTCTTTAAAGAACACGTGACAAGTGGTGACATAGTAGGTATTGAAGGGGTAGTTTTTAAAAGTAATACTGGCGAAATAACAATTCTTGTTGAAAAATTCCAGCTCTTAGTTAAACCACTCAGACCAATGCCTGAAAAATGGCATGGTATAAAGGATAAAGAAATACTTTATCGCCAAAGATACGTTGACATGATTTCAAATGACGATACCATCAAAAGATTCAGGATGAGATCCGACATAATGAGAATGATTCGTGAGTTTTTGACAGAAAAAGGATTTTTTGAAGTCGAAACACCTATATTACAATACTTAACGGGCGGTGCATCTGCAAGACCATTCATTACACATCTAAATGCTCTTGACATAGAGATGTACCTCAGAATTGCAACTGAACTCCATCTTAAAAGATTCATAGTTGGTGGATTTGACAAAGTATACGAAATTGGAAAGATATTCAGAAATGAAGGAATCTCCTACAAGCACCACCCAGAATTTACTTCCATAGAACTCTACCAGGCTTACGCAGACTATGAGGACATGATGAACCTTACAGAGGAACTCATCACATTCCTTGTTGAGAAACTCTATGGAACAACGAAAATCACCTACCAAGGTCAGGAAATTGACTTCACAAGACCTTGGAGAAGGGTTAAGATGAGAGACTTTATAAAGGAAAACCTCGGTGTTGACATCCTCGAAGATACAGATGAAAGGATATTGGAAGTTCTAAAATCTCACGGAGTAGAAGTTGATATAGAAGACAGAGGTCACATGATTGAAAAACTCTGGGACCTTGTTGAAGACAAAGTAGTTCAACCAACATTCTTACTCGAACATCCTGTTGAGATTTCACCACTTGCAAAAAAACACAGAGAAGACCCAAGAGTTACAGAAAGATTTGAATTAATCATATACGGAAGAGAGATGGCAAACGCATTCAGTGAGCTTAACGACCCAGTAGACCAGCTTGAACGCTTCATGAACCAGCTGAAGTTGAGAGACCTTGGCGATGAAGAAGCTCATATGATGGATAAAGATTTTATTAGGGCACTTGAATACGGAATGCCACCAACTGGTGGACTTGGAATAGGAATAGATAGACTTGTAATGCTACTTACCGACAGTGCTAACATAAGGGATGTAATAGCATTCCCACTCGTAAGACCTGAAGGTGATATAGACATAGAAGAGATTGAAATCTCTGAGAAAGCAGAAGAAGGGGGAGATAGATTATGAGCAAAGAAAGTAAGGATGTAAAACTTAGGAAACACATAAGCAAGTGGCAACAGGTGTTTATATGGATCATAGCTATAGCATTTATAGGCGGTATTGTACTCTGGGCATTTGCAGTCAACTACACACCCGGTGCAAAAAAGATTAAAAGAACACTTGAAGAAAGCGTCGGATATGTTACCAAAGATGGTACAGCTCTAAAGAACGAAGCCTATTGGGCATTCCCAGAAGAAATTGAAGAAACATACGGAAACTTACTTGCTCAGTATGGAAATCCGTCAATAGATCCTGTTATTGAAGTACCATATGTTAAAACGCTTATCACAATTGATAGGCTAAACAACAAATTATTGCTTTACTACGCAGAAGTTAACAACATAAAAGCAGATAAAAATAAACTTAAAGAGCTGGTTTCAAAAGAAATAGAAGCTATAAAGAAAGATGCTACAAAATCACAGCAGATAAAAGCCCAGTATGGAAGTCTTACAAACTACCAAAAAGAGTTCACAAAACAAAAGGAACAAGAACTAATAATCCAAGCTGTTAAAGACAAACTCGGCGCAATTAGTGAGTCCGATGTACAATCTCATTACGACAAAAACAAAGAACAGTTAATTCAACAATACACAAATGCAGAAGTATCATATGCAACATTCAGTACAAAAGAAGAGATGGATAAATTCGTAAAGTCAGCTATGGAGAAAGGAATTACTCAAGCAGCAACGGAAGCTTCCATAACACTCACTGACTACACACTTACAAAAGGTATACTTCCTGAAGAACTTGAAGAAATGATATTTGATGCAACATCAACAATTGTATCATTCCCGTACAACGAAACATATTTTGTATTTAACGTAAAAAGTGTCCAGAAAGTAGACACATTTGAAAACTTCAAAAAATCAGAAGCTTACACAGAGGTATTAAACAATCTCAAGAACGAAAAATTCGGTGATGAATTCAAAAAATGGAAAGAAGCCAACAAGGTTGAATTCCAGATTAGAGACGCTGTGTACAATGTATGGTATAAAGCACTCAGTTCAGAGGAGAAAGACCTGCTAACAGTTTACAAAAAGATGTACGAAGATATGTTCAACGATAATGGTGAAGTAAGAACAGATATTGCTGTAGAACAAAAATCTGCGTTTCTCGTAGTTGCAGACAGAATAGTTGCAAGCACAGATACGGCGCTTGAAACAGTAAAGGCAGACGTAAAAGAATTTGAAAAGAAAATAGTTAACTCTATTTATGAGCAAGTAAAAGGTTCATCGATGGAGATACTCAGAAGAATGAAAGAATACTATCCAGACAAGAAAGACATAGCATTCGACTACTATTCAAAGTTATACGATACAGTAAAACCATATCTTTCCATCGGCGGTGCTTACTATGTTATGAACCAGCTCTTTGAAGTCTACCAAGGATTCTCAGAACTTGCAGAATCTACAAGCGTTGACGTAAAGATAAGAGCAGATTCACTGTACAAACTTTATGATATGAACAAATTACTTGATGACCCAAATACGGCTAAGGGATACTTAGCAAAGCTTAAAGAATTAAAACCGGATTACAGTATAAACTTCGAGTCTGCCGAAAAAGAACTCGAAGATATGATTAAGCAAAAAGAACAACAAGCTAATCAAGAGGAGACAGCCACAACAAACGAATCGACAAATACTACAGATACGAGCGATAATGAACAATAAATAAGCGAGCATATCCCCCGCAAAATTGCGGGGGATAATTTCATAAACTTTCTATAGTGTATTATCCTGTTTTACTTCAAAAATCCCAAAACTTTGGAGGTGGCATTATGGGTAAATTCGGAAGATTTTCTATTTTAGTACTCTTCACATTGCTAATTACATTCAGTACTATTTCATATGCAGCGGGAGGTTCCAGTCAATTTGCATATATCGAAAAAGACGGGAAAATTCTACAAGGTACGGAAATAAGCGAAGAAGAAGTTCTGCATATGTACGATATGTATTTAAATTACTATGGCTATTTTGATTTCCTCTTTGAAGAACCTTACGTACGTGCAATAATAATTAACGACCTTCTCAGAGAAAAATTCATATCTTATCTATCCTCATCCGAAAACCTTTCATCCGAGGCATTTCAAGAAAAATATTCAGACGTCTCTGAAGCAGAGATGCAAAAATACTACGCCGACAATCGTGACGAAATAATGAAAGATGCATACGTGGATATTGACTACGCAGTATTTGAAACTCAAGAGCAAGCTGAAGAGTTCATGAAAAAAGCAAGTGAAGTTGGCTTTGAAAAAGCATTAGAAAGCGTTTCCGAAGAAGTTTTACTTGCCAGTGATACGTACGATGGACTCAAGAAATCTGAGACAGGAGAGGCGTTTATTGACATACTATTTGGTCCTTACACAAACAAATTAAGAATGCACACAACGGAAAACGGTAGCTTTGTTTTCTTTATAAGAAACTCAAATGACTTAGCAACATTTGAAAAATTCAAAGCCTCTCCAATGTATGCAGATGCCAGAAAGAATATCTCCGATGAAAAGTTTAAAAAATTCATAGAAACAAAACTTACTACCGAAAACGCAAAATTCGTTGTTCCGAACGAGTACAATATCTGGATAGATATGGTACAAAATCTACCGGCTGAAGAACTTGTTCAGAAATATTATGACACAGTCTTTGATAAAGAAGGAAATGTTAGTGCAGAAAAAGCATGGGTTATTTCTGGAATGCTCACAGCTATTGAAGATGCAAAGCTCACAGATAAATATGAAAAAGAATACAGCAATGGAATAAGGAAACTTTACGGTATGGGTTACAAATCGTTCTTAGTCTTAGCAAGACTCAGAAACTACGATGATTCTGAACTTGTGAACCTTGAATACAACGTTGAATTATCTGAGATTTTACTTTACTATATAGAACAAGATGATATAATGTCTGTTTTGCAGTACATATACTCAAACTTATCAGAACTCGAAACGCTGAGCAATTCTGAAAATTCACAAATTAGGCAAAAGGCTTTGGAATATCTCTACAAAATGTTTAAAGCTCTTGGCGAAGAAGATACTGCTAATGAGTACTTAGATAAATTACTTAAAGAAAATCCTGAATACAAATTCTGATAACACTGAATACAATCAACATCTCGAATTAACATCAAAGGGGGTGGTCCTATGCATTGGGTTATAACAGGTGCAAATCGCGGTATTGGTCTTGCGCTAACAAAGATTTTGCTCTCTGAAGGAGAAACAGTAACTGTTGGAGTAAGAACATCAATGCCTTTTGAACACGAAAATTTAAAAATTTTAAAGGTCGATACATCTAATCCCGTATCAATCGAAGAATTCGTCTCCCAAATAGACACCCCTATCGATGTTTTGATAAACAATGCAGGTGTACTCATTGAAGAAAGATTTCCAAATGTAACAGAAGAAGGTATGCTCTTGTCTTTCAAAGTAAACACCATGGGACCATATATGCTCATTCAAGAGTGTTACAACAAGGGCAAACTGAAAGAAAACGCAAAAATCGTAAACATTTCAAGTATCCTTGGAAGTATAACAAACACCGGTGGAACTACATCTATGCCTTACTCAATATCAAAAGCAGCTCTCAACATGGTTACAAAGCTCTTGGCACATAAATTGAAAAACATGTATGTAGTTTCAATTCACCCGGGTTGGGTAAAGACAGATATGGGGGGACAAGAAGCTCCTCTCTTGCCAGAAGAGTCAGCAACTGGCATAATTAAAGTAATAAAGAATCTCAACAAAAGCGGTATATTCATTGATTACAAAGGTGATACTATACAGTGGTAGTTTTTGTTAGTTGAAAAGCCATATAAATTGCCAGTTGTTTCTGATAGATTTTTTGATTTAAAAACATACGCAATAAAGATATAAAGGCACGGAGGGGTAGGGGATGTTTCTCAGGAATTTGGGTATAGCCATACTGGGTTTTACCGTAATTTCTGTAATAGTTATACTGATGGCTGCATACCGTTTTGTACCAAATATTGGAGAATTTACAGATGCTAAAGTAATTCTTGATGGAAAAGAAGTAAGTTTTCCAACGTTCTTTGTTGATAAAAATGGCGATAGACACTTCATGGAAATCCACATAGACGGGGACAAATATGCTGGCAAAACACTTGCTGTATCAGTTACATCTAATGAATTGGTTGAAGTCTACTCAAATGATAAGTTAGTTTACAAAATTTCCTCCAGTTCAGGCAATCTAAATTCATGGCACAGATATTTTCCTGTAGTGGCAAATGGGAAAATACTCATAAAAATAACAGCAACAGCAAACGGTGGAATAGAACGGAAATTCTATATTGGCGATAACGAATCTATCACAAGGTTTATTGAACGTGCAAACATTATAGAAGAAAGCATGTTTCATTTCGGTAGCGGATTTATGCTTGGCTTGTTTTTGCTTGTACTACTACTTTCCTATAGCTTAAAAAACAAGAACTTTTTGTACGGTGCACTTGTTATTATAGCTCCTGTTCTAACAAGTATCGATGAAATGAATCTTTTCCTTGTTCCTTTCGACATTTGGAAAAAGCTTGCTATAGTTGGTGCGGCTCTTGCAATATTCTTTGCATACCTCTTTGCAAACGAGCTTTTTAAAAGAAAGATAACTTTGATGGAGAAGATTTATCTTGTAGGATATGTTTTAATTTTCTTACCCGTTCTTTTTGCAAAAAACAATGCAGTACTAAGAAGTGCATATGCGAACTTTTATCTATACTCCCTGATAATGCTTGTAACAACCTTGGTTATTCTAATTTTACGTACAAAGACCAAGTATGAGCAATTAATACTCTTCGGATTCTCTGCGGTTATAGGAGCAACGGCACTATCGATTTTATCCATAGCTAACGTTTTTAAAATCGACTTTATGTTCTTCAACGTAGGTCAATTATTCTTTGGGTTCACAGTCGCCGTTTACGTGGCAGCAAAGACAATAGAAGTGTACCAGAATACGCAACATATGAACGAAGCTATATCAAAACTTATGTATGAACAAACAAACTACATTCAAAACTTAGTATCATCGAGGGAAAAAATAAATACCTTAGCTTCCTCAGCTGTTGAATATTTTGAAGAAGTTGAAACTCTTTATAAGAACCTGAATAACAATAGAATGGAAGCAGAATCTACTCTGGACTGCTTACAAGAGACTGCGGAATACTTTGAAAAATTCTTAGACGAATTATCAAAAACAACAGATTTGTTAAAACAAAACGTGCAGAATTCAGAAAACATTAGATCTGACATATCTTCACTTTCTGAAAATAACAGAGAAAACTTTGCCGAAACTGAGAACATAATCCAGAAATTTAACCAAAAAGGCGAAGAAATAAAAGAAATGTTCGGCGAACTCTCTGAAGATTTCGGGAAGATTAAAGATATATCATCACTCATAAAATCAATTGCTGTTCAAACAAATTTGTTATCCTTGAATGCATCAATAGAGGCTGCACGTGCTGGTGAAGCGGGAAAGAGCTTTTCCGTTGTTGCAAGCGAAATTAGAAAACTTGCTAACGAGACTTCTGATTTTGCGGAAAAAATAGAAGATACAATAGCTGATACTATCAGTAAATTTGAAAAGTTCTCTGAAGAACTACTGACTTTAATAAACCACTTGGATACAATACAAAATAGTAATCAACGCTTATCCAAATCGATTTACTCATTTATCGACAACGTACAAGTACTTACAAAAGGATTTGAAGATGTTGAGGTCACGTTTGAAAAACAATCAGTTGAGATAGAAAACCTAAAAATGAACGTGTATGAAATACAGAAAAATGCTGAAGAATTGAGACAATCATTTGAATTATTCTCTGAAACGCAAAAAAAGATTGAATCTATATTCTCAATAATCATGCAACAAATTAGTGAAGTGCAAAAGAACTTACAGATGTAATTTACGATTTGGCACAAAGTGAAAATGACAAAAACACAAATTGTATTCGTGGGGGTGTTTTTGAGGCATGAATATAAAAAGGGCACTCATAAGTGTTTCTGACAAAACCGGTATTGTAGAATTTGCAACCGAACTTTCAAAACGAGGCGTTGAGATAATCAGTACTGGAGGTACGGCTAAGCTCTTGTCAGATGCAGGTATATCTGTTAAACAAGTCTCTGAAGTAACAGGCTTTCCCGAAATACTTGGTGGACGGGTAAAAACGCTTCATCCATTCATTTTTGGAGGTATACTTGCAAATTTCGACGAAAAATCACACATTGCTGACCTTAAAGAACATTCTATAGAACCGATAGACTTAGTTGTTGTAAATCTCTATCCATTCGAAGAAGTTCAAAAACAAACAAGAGACGAGGATGTTCTTATCGAAAACATAGACATAGGTGGAGTTGCACTTTTAAGAGCCTCTGCAAAGAATCACAGAAATGTCGTAGTAGTCTGTGATCCAGCGGATTATCAAAAAGTTATAAAATCACTTGATTTTTGTGGAGACGTTCCACTCCACGACAGAAGAATGTTTGCACTCAAGGCGTTCTATTATACAATGAAATACGATTCAACAATCCACAAAGTACTTTCTGAACTCTTTGCGTCAGAAAAATACGAGCACATGACTTTTGAAAAATTCTCTAACCCGCAAATTAACTATGAAATTCTCGACAAAGTTGACAACAAATTTATTCGATTGAGTAAATATACAAAGCAAACACCGGCAATAACGATTGGTGCTATCGTACTAACACTCAATCCAGATTTCGTAATAAGCTTCAACGATTCTATACCAACTTCCATGGTTAACCTAAAAGATTCAGGTGGTAGGACTTGTGATTTAATTGGTTCAACAGTAGTGCTCAAAAAATTGTCTAACGATATGGTAAGAAAACTCAAAGAAAGCACATTTAAAACTATAGCATATGAAGAAGTGGAAGATGAAATCTTTGCAACCGAAACACTGAATGGAAAAGAACTAATAGGTTTTTCATACCAAAAAGACATCTCAGATGTAGAAGCTTTTTACACAGCTCACTTAGTAGAAAACATTATGATAAAAGAATACCACAAACTGATGAATGTTCCACAGGTATTACTATCTACAATGCCAACTAATTCGTTAATAGCCGAAAAAGAAGATGGATTCTTCAAATTTGAAATAAGCATCTCAGAGCCGCTGAATGCACTTGAAAAAATTCTGCAAGAATCAGACCAAAGCGGAATTAGAATAGTCAATATCTACACAAACACCCAGGTAGACAGACTATTCAAAAAGCTCTGTGAAGAAAGAGGCATTAACATATTCATTTTCGAAAAATAAAACTATCTTGGAACCTTAGTTAAAACAACCCCTTTAACAAGGCTTGCGAGTGTACTCGCAAGCTTTTTTGTTAATACATACAACCCCTCCAACTTTCCTTCTCTTTCAGCTTGTTCAAAATCTTCCATCTTAACTCTTCTTTCATATAATATCTTTCCAAATGCCTTCTTGACCTCTTCGTGAATATCGAAGAACATTGAGTAAGAATATATAATTGCTTCATATATCAATTGCTCATCTGAAACTTGCAAAACAATAGGCTGAGCGTCTTCGATAGCTTGCATAAAATCGTATCGATTCTTCGATTTGTACAACAAAAAAGTCATGTAGTCATCATATGCACTATGTGCATTGCGCAACATAATTCTAATTCTTTGATCAAAAACGAACTGAATTAACTCTGGAACTGTGCCTGGTCTAACATGATACGGTTGCATTAAATCTTCGAGATAATGTAGCGCATACGCAAGAAACCTGTAGCCCCAGTACTCATCGCCCTTTTTAAAAGCCTCACGTGACATTCTGACAAAGTGCAAGAAAGATTTATCTCCCTCCATATATTCAAAGAACGAAACCTTAAAATACCCATGCCTATTCGCTTGTGTTGAACCTATCAGTGCATTTATAAAAAAAGACTCCTCAATGTAGTCCATACCGTTATCTGGAAAAGACGAATAGGCAAGAAAAATAGCCCAGACAGGAATTTCTCGTCTTTGACTTGGCAAAGCAATTGAATTTATAACATCAATTCCGGTATCGTTAAGAACATCATCTTCTGCATCAATCTTAAACTTTCCTGCCTCTATTACGTCATGTAAGATATACTTACCTTCTTTGTACTTTCTATTTTCGACATACGAGTAATCAGTTATCTTTACCAGTTTTTGATAATCGAAATTAGGTATGGAAGTCACGGTCAAAAATGTAAAAACACCGTGTGAGCTCCATCCAAAAACGACAGAGAAAATCATCGTCACTATTAACCAACAAATAACTCTTCTCGTTTTAATCATTATTTATCCCCTACCTCAGCGTTAATCTATTTGTTTAATTATATCATAGTCAGAAATCATTAAGATTTATGTTATCATAAATGTGTATCTGATTATACATAGTGAGGTGATGAATGTGAAAATCCTTCACACATCTGACTTGCATCTGAAATCTGACTCAGAGGAACGATGGCAGGCTTTAGAAGTGATAGTTGATAAGGCAAAAGAAAACGCAGTTGATGTCTTAGCAATATGTGGCGATTTATTTGACACAAAAGAAGACGCATCGAGAAGCTATGAAAAACTTAGAACCATATTCTCAAACACTTCATTTAAAACTCTCATTTTACCAGGCAACCACGACGCAACGTTTTACGAAGAAGGATTTTACCTTGGCGAAAACGTAATAATCATATCCGAAAATAAAAATACATTCGATTTCGAAAATGTACGCATTGTTGGAATACCTTTTAAAAAAGAGCATGCTGACGCCGAAGGTACGTTTGAAATGCTTAATATAGCAAATAAACTTTCCGATTCCGATAAAACTAACATCCTCCTCTTCCATGGCGAACTAACTGATCCAAGATACAAACCAGATGACTTTGGTGAAAAAGGTAGGTATATGCCCGTAGAAAAAACGCTCTTAGATACTCTTAATTTTGATTACATACTTGCTGGTCACTTTCACACCAACTTTAACGTGGTAAAAACTCGAAAAGGCTTCTTCGTATACCCCGGTTCTCCCGTGTCTATTACAAAAAAAGAAACTGGGAAAAGAAAGATAAACATTTTAGAAATAGGCAATGAACCCAAAGCCTTAGAGATTAACACAATGTACTACGAAGAAATCATCGTCCAAATTGACCCATTCTCCGAAATATCCCCTGTAGAGCAGGTTAAAAAACAAATCGAAGAGTTGAAACTCTCGAACAATTGCACTTACGAATGTAGACCTATTTTCAAACTGACAGGTTATTTCAATGGATATAAGTATTCTCTAACAGAAAATGCATTGTATGAGAGGATACAAAATATTACGAAAGGATTCAACAAAAATGCTATTATTGAATTCGAATTAAAAGACATTGGCAGAATAATAGAAAGTGACATATTCAAAAAGATAAAAGATAAGATAATAAAGCGCAACCTTGATGATGATGCTAAGGATAGACTAATTAAACTATTTCTCGAAGCAATGATGTAAAACAATTGACAACTTGGAGGTGCATGTAATGATAATAAAAGAATTTCATATTCAAAAATATGGCCCGCTAAGTTACAAAGAACCTATAAAACCACAAAAATTTACCATATTCTATGGAGAAAACGAAAGCGGAAAAACCCTAACAATAGAAGCAATACTAAAACTCTTTTTTGGGGAAAAAGAATATAAAAAAAAGAACACAGAGACAATGTATGAGAACATAAACCGCATTTCAGACTTTCCAATTGGATATGTCACCATTAAAAGTACTAAAGGAGAATTCACCGTCAAAAATGGTGAATTTCTCAAAAAATTTGACACATCCATAGAAGAACTGAAAAACGTCCTTGTCATACGAAACAGTGATTTGAGTATTGAAGAAGACAATCGAAAGGAACCCGAGATATACACTAAAATCAGTGAGAAACTCATCGGTTCAAAAATAACCGAAATAGAAAATCTCAGGAAGAAAATACTTGAACGTGCCATTATTACTGAAAAAGGCTCGCTAAAAGACCAAAAACAAGCACCATATAAAACAAAATATGACACTGCAAATACTCTTCTCAAAGAAATCGAATCACTCCTACCAGACCTTGAAAAACAAGATTACTTTAACTTGGAAAAAGAGATTTCCAAAACTAAAGAGCGAATAGAACACCTTGAACAAACCATGAAAAATGTGAAACTCGCAAAACAAAAAATCATTTTGACAGAAACCACTGAACACATAACTGAGCTCGAAGAATTATTAGATGAGATAAACGATTACGAAAAATACACAACAGACAAACTCAATGAACTAATCACACTCCGTGGTAAAATTCAAAGCAGTTTGGATAATTTGCAAAAAATGAATAAAGACCTCGAAAAAATCGAAGAAATACTAAACTCTTTACAAAAACAATTAGATGAAAATTCTAAAACCATCTCCAAAACACGTGAGAAATCGATGATTGCAAAAACACTGAATAATGACATTACCAACTATGAACAGCAAAACTCAGAAAGACCACGACTTGTAAAAGCAAAGAATCTCTTGCTTACTCTTGCCTTACTTGTAATCTTAGTCGGACCGCTCATTTCCATATTCATGCCAAACATACTTTACAAAAGTATATCCATTTCCATAGCACTTGCTTTGGGAATTATATTCCTTCTTCGTACATTTGATTACATACGTAAACTTAGAACTCTTGATAACATCTATTCAACCTTACTCAAACATGCTACTACAAATCTTAACAGCTCTTTCTCTAATCTTGAAAATTTAAAAGAAGAAATTTCGAAAATAATCAACGAATACGAAAGTGCATTAGAAAAGGAAAAAGAACTCAACTCGAAAAAACTTAGTACAGAAGAGAGAAAAAAAGAACTTGATGGCACAAAGAATGAACTGAGTTCTGAAATTGACAAGATTCAAAACCAGATCAACTCACTTCTAAAAGAACTATCCATTAACTCCATAGAAGAAATGCAAGAAAAACTAAAGAAGAAATCAGAACTTGAAAAACAGTGTCAGTCTTTAATATCCCAGATCGAAGCTAAGATTAGAGTATCAGGAATTAGAGAGATTCTATCAAAAAACGAAAGACTTACCAAAAGTGAATTAACATCTCTTAAAAACCGTCTCCAAGAGCTCTCAAATCAAATCAACGTATATGAAGACCTTGCACAATTAACTGAACTCACAAAACGCAACGAAGACGAAATCGACAAAGAGATAAAGATTATGCGTGAAGAACTGGAAAAGCTTAAAAAACAACAGAGTGAAACGCAAACAAGACTCAGAGACATATTCAAACAAGCATGGTCAAATGATTTGGAACCCGAGTTCATCAATCAAAATACAGACGTATTCTTCGTATCTGACATTCTAACACTTAAGGAGACTTTAGAAAGATTTGTTGAGAATACTAATAAGCAAATGAAAGACGAAATAACCGCACTTGAAATACTAAAAGAAATCGAAGATGAAGAAAGAAAAAACATCTCTGTACTCTTTCAAGATAGCAATCTGGTAAAGATTTTTACTGAAGTGACCGATGGAAGGTATATAAATATCTCTTACGAAAGAAATGAAAAAAATGGCAGAATAATAGCCACTGACAAATTCGGAAACACATTCACACCCGAACAACTCTCAGCTGGCACATACGACCAACTTTATTTCTCCATTAGACTTGCACTCGCAGAACATCTCTTTGGAAAAAACAGCGGAGAAAGGGGGGAAAAAGCGTTCTTTATCCTCGATGATCCGTTTGTAAGATACGACAAAAATCGCCTTGAAAAACAGATCAAAAAACTTGTGGATTTATCAAAACAAGGCTGGCAATTTTTGTATTTCACAGCGAAAGACGAAGTTGTTGAAATAGGAGAAAAAACTGGTATTGATATCATCAAATTAGATGAGGTTACAAGTGACAAAAAAGAAACAAAATGATAGAATCTAAAAGAGTGATTACCAAAACAATATAAAACCAGAAGGGAGTTGAGCACATTAAAATACAAAAGTATCTACAATTGTGTGGATTTTCAAGAAGAAAAGCAGATGAGTGTGTAATTTCTGGAAGAGTGAAAGTGAATAATAAAGTTATAAAAGAACCTTGGTTTCTTATCAAAGAAGATGATATCATAACGGTTGACGGAAAAGTATTGAAACCACCAATAGAATTTAAATACGAGTACTACGTTTTAAACAAACCAAAGGGTTACGTAACTACACTTCATGATCCAAAAGAACAAAATACAGTGAAAAAACTCATTGAACACGTACCAACACCTCTAAAACCTGCTGGAAGGCTTGATAAAGATACCACAGGTGTATTGATTCTTACAAACGATGGCGAATTAATCAACATTTTAACGAGCGCAAAATATGGTATCAAAAAAGTATACATCGCAAAAGTAAGTGGCATCGTAAGATTCGAGGATTTACTAAAGTTAAAAACAGGAATATATGAAAGCGGAGACTTCTTAAAGATCGAATCTTTTGAAATACTGAAGAGAGAAGACAATTACTCAATCGTAAAAGTTGAACTAATAAAAGGCAAAAAACATGAGATAAAGAGACTTTTTAAATACATAGGTCACGAAGTTTTAGAACTCAAAAGAATAGCGCACGGACCAATAGACATATCTCTTGTGCCGCATGAAGGAGACATGAAGAAAATTGAAGGAACACTCTTACAATCCCTTTTGGAACTAAAACAAAAACCATAAAAGACACAGGAGTCAACTATGTAAAATTAAATTTTGAGTAGAAGACGAAAATGTATCATCAATATGGAATTTCTCTCGCTTTTTCATCATAGCAAATATTGTCCTTAGCAACTTGTGT
>Ga0197142_1000113_pt1 | contig 68296 bp, 52 predicted proteins | sample GBS60_MetaG_FD_148614 | JGI IMG/M metagenome (GOLD analysis project Ga0197142, IMG submission 148614) | Sediment microbial communities from Great Boiling Springs, Gerlach, Nevada, United States - GBS 60_MetaG | ecosystem: Environmental > Aquatic > Thermal springs > Hot (42-90C) > Sediment... | reverse complement strand
AAGTTATACTACTTCATTCGGCTATACTTCACATATATGATTGCAGGCCATTCTGCCGGATTGCTGAAGAACACCTTGGCATAGGATTTTGCAACATCATTATTCTCACAAGACTTCAATATGCTAACCGACAGCATATTTCATTCGCATCCTCTTGAATGCACCTGCAAGGACCTCTACTAGGTCTTCCACTTCGGATATAATCCTGGTTCCTGACGGATTGATTGTGAGCTGATGTGGTTCCCAGTGATGACGGCGATATAGGCGAGCAAGATCGCGCACAATCTCTTGGTCGATGCGAACACTTGGATCAAAGTTGACCCTGATTTGATTTCTGAGTGTCTGTATAGACGATATTCCCAACTCCCGACACCTTAGACGCAAACGAATGATGGCCAACATGTTCCATACGGGGCGAGGCGGGTCGCCAAAACGATCTTCAAGCTCATCTTGTACCATCTGGACATCCTCTTTGCTTTTGACGGCCGCCATCTTTTTATAGAATAGAATTCTGTGAGCTTCGGTAGGCATGTAGTCCTGTGGGATGTATGCATCAACGGGTAAGTCGACGGTTGGAAGTTCAAACTCCTCAACCTCCTCGCCCTTCAGTTCCGATACGGCTTTGGCAAGGAGCTGACAATACAGATCGAAGCCAACTGCTGCCATCTGACCGCTTTGCTCGGGACCAAGCAGGTTGCCCGCACCTCTAATCTCCAGATCGCGCATAGCCACCCTAAAGCCACTGCCAAGTTCTGAAAACTCTCTGATTGCATCCAGTCGCTTCTCGGCAAGCTCCGTAAGTGTTTTATCCGGCTTGTAGATCAGATAAGCATATGCTTGGCGATCCGACCGCCCTACTCTGCCTCTTAGTTGATATAGCTGCGCCAAGCCAAGCTTGTCTGCCTCGTTTATGATGATTGTGTTTGCATTCGGAATGTCTAGACCGCTTTCGATGATGGTGGTACAAACAAGCACGTCGAACTTGTGCTCATAGAAGTCCATCATTACGCGCTCCAGCTCGGCTTCCGGCATCTTACCATGGGCAACGTCAACACGAGCAAAAGGTACAAGTTTTTGCACCTCGTTCGCCACGTGACCAATATTTTCGACACGATTATGAACGAAAAAGACCTGTCCGCCGCGATCTATCTCACGAAGTATGGCCTGACGCACAACATCAGCCTCAGCCTCTCGAACGAAGGTCTTGATTGGCATTCGTCCCTCAGGCGGGTCGTTGATTATGCTCATATCACGAATACCCGACAACGACATGTGCAAAGTTCGCGGGATAGGTGTAGCAGTCATGGTGAGCACATCAACCGTCTTGCGTAGTTGCTTAATCTTCTCTTTGTGACGAACTCCAAACCGCTGTTCCTCGTCAATCACTAAAAGGCCTAGATCATGGAACGAAACATCTTTCGACAGCAGACGATGTGTACCAATGACGATGTCTACCGTGCCGTACTTGAGACCCTCGATCACTTCCTGTTGCTCCTTGCGAGAACGGAAGCGAGAAAGCACTTCGACTTTGATTGGAAACGCAGCCAACCTCTCTGTGAAAGTATTGTAGTGTTGCTGAGCAAGAACCGTAGTTGGACACAGAACAGCCACCTGCTTTCCATCGCTAACAACTTTGAACGCTGCGCGCACGGCAACTTCCGTCTTGCCATAGCCAACATCGCCGCAGATCAGCCTGTCCATAGCTTTAGGCTTTTCTAGGTCGCGTTTGACATCGTAGATTGCTTGAAGTTGGTCTGGCGTCTCATCATATGGAAAAGCATTCTCCATCTCGGCCTGCCAAGGAGTATCCGGACTGTAAGCATGGCCTTCCAATGCTTGCCGCCAAGCATAAAGCTCTACTAGCTCTTTTGCAAGCTCCTGCACAGCCTTGGAAACCCTCTTGGTGGTACGCGCCCACTCGCTTCCGCCAAGCCTGTGCACTACTGGCGGAACTCCTTCGCCGCCAATATATTTTTGGACACGGTCGATCTGATCGGTCGGCACATAGAGCTTGTCGCCGGCCGCGTACTCCAACAAAAGGTATTCTCGCTCAACACCATTGGTAGTCAACTTATGAATGCCCCTATAGTAACCGATGCCGTGGTTAACGTGAACTACATAATCACCCTCTTTGATATCTAGAATACTAGATATCGGAATGCCCTCGTGCGAGATCTTCCGAGCGCGATGCATGCGCTGAGCACCAAAAATCTCGGAATCGGTAAGGACAGCTACACCAACATCCTGGAGCTTGAAACCGGTTCGAAGCGGCGAGTGCGCAACATACACTCCCGGATCAACGCAATCCGTTTCTTCTAACCGAGAGCCATGAATGCCGTATTCTCTCAAGATCTCGAGCATCCTAGAGTCCTGAGCGGTAGCAATCACAACTCTAAGGCCATTGCCAACCCAAGTTTTAATCTGATCTGCAACCGCTTCAACACGTCCTCCGAAGGAATCCATCGGCGAGGATAAAATCGATACGCTCGTATCGCTCTTTGCCCAGTTAACATGCCTAGGAAGCAAAGTGAATATTATGCCTTGTCTGGTTGAAAGAGCCGACTTTATGGTAGATTCCAGGCGAACGTGTTGCTTCTGCTGAGTCGCCAACAGCATACCGCGGCCCGCACGGTTTATTAATGTCTCGACCATCTGCTCCTCAAGATGTTCCCAATGACTCTTGATCTGCATTGGCTCATCAAGAACGATTACCGCGTCGGAAGGCAGATAATCGAAGACACACGTTTCCTTACAGTGCAAGTACGGCAGGTAGTACTCTATCTCATCGAAGTAAACAAGATTCTCGATGCGGAGAATGTCGTCTTCTATTTTATCGGTAAGCCGTTGGGCCGAATCTGCATCCCCTGCATCACGAAGGCTTTTTGCCTGAGCATGTAGGTCTTTTCGAATTTCGGCAGCGGCTTTTTTTGCGTTGTCCTTTTCTAGGAGCACCTCGCGAACAGGCAAAATTAGCACCGACGGAATCTTGTCCACAGATCGCTGGGATGTAGTATCGAAGTGCCTTATGCTTTCTACCTGATCACCAAACAGCTCTATTCTAATCGGATCATCCTCATTTGAGGCGTAGACGTCTATCAAACCACCTCTACGACTGAATTCGCCGTGACGCTCCACTATATCCGCACGTTCGTAACCCATACTCACTAAAAGCTCGACGAATTTGTCTAAATCGATCTCGTCGCCAACTTTCACTAAAGCATAAGCACGAAGAAGAGTGTTCGGCGGCATAGTTCGTCGAAGTGCAGCATTAACTGGCGCAACAACGATGCCGCGCTTGCCAGAGACAAGAGCATATAGTGAAGCTAGACGTTCTCCGATTACACTGAAATCAGGCGAACCTTCTTCGTATATCAAAGCGTCACTTGGCGGCAAAAACAGCACTTGATCCTTCGAAATGCCGTAGTGCGGTAGATCTTCAGCTATTCGCTCCGCCTGCTCTTGCGTGTAGGTAAGGAAAAGCATCGTGCGTTGCAACGCTGAGTAAGCTCCGGCCAAGAACCAAGCCTTCGCAGCTACAGCAAGTCCTTCAACCTGGACAACGCGAGCTCCGTCCAGTAAAGCATCGATTACTTCGCGACTCTTGGCATAGTCGATATTAAGTTTGAGGAGCTTCTCGAGACTCATCTTGCTGTAGAACCAGTACAAGCCCGTAAAGGGCTTTGGATCGACACATAGGGTGTCTCCAAAACCCTAAGACTTAGCTGATATGGTATGTAATTAACTAACTATATGATATTCCTCCACCGATCTAAGGTCAAGTTGAGAAAGTTGCACGATAAAACGTAAATAACTAGGTCTAGAAACCGTCGAGTTGCGGATGGTCCTTCAGAACAACCCCGGCAGACCAATGCCCCCTGTTATCTCTTGCTGACGCGAAGCCTTAAGCTCGAACGCCTTCTGGATAACCTCACGCACTGCACTAACAACCATGTCTTCGAGTATCTCAACATCGTCTGGATCGACCACTTGAGGGTCAATCTTGATCTCCAAAATCTCACCACGTCCATTGGCAACGGCTTTCACCATTCCGCCGCCAGAAGTGGCCTCCAGACGTTCATTACCCAACTCCTCCTCGAGGCGCTGAGTATCCTCTACCATCTTTTGGACCTGTTTCATCATATTTCCGAGTCCGGGAATGTTTCCGAACATACCGTAACCTTTAGCCATTATTTGAATCCTCCCAAGGATCGTAGTCGCTATCTTCTAATTTTCCGTCGAACATAGTCAATAAATCGTTTGTCAGTGGATGTTGAGCCGGTTTGCGTTCCTTTGGCGCGGTGACATCACTTGAATCCGTGGACTCACTCAGAACCGCATTAATCTTAAGATCAGCGCCAAGAGTTTCGCGGATAGCCTGTGCAACAAGTTCAGCATCTTGCTGTGTCGCTTTTTGGTGGAACGAATGCTTCGGACTAAATGCAATGGTCAAAATAGAATCGGTGAGATCGACCGGAGTTCCCTCGCGAGCAGTTGCTGCTACTCTTGCCTGCCGAAGCACTTTCTGCAAATGTAATAGAATTCTCTGCCAGTTCTTTTGGATATCTGCCAGAGTTACCGACTTATACGCATCCTCAACAGACGCCGATGCCGGAGATTTATCATCCATCAGAACGGTTACTTTGGACTCGTCTTTAGACGAGCCTAACATTTTATCTTTACCTTGCTTCGAGAGCTCGTCCTGAATTCGCTCAGAAGACCTGCCGTGAACTGCATCAGCAGGCTTGTCCTTGACCGATTCGGAATGCCTATTCTGAGCAAAGTAATTAACCAGTGCCTGGCCAGATGGTCTCGCCATCGCCTTGAAAAGCGCCATCTCCAGAGCAAGACGATGCTGCTCATTCCATCTTAGATCTTTCTCAGCCGCTGCAAACACATCGATCGCATGAAGAATGTGATCTTCTGAGTACTTATCAGCTTGACTTCTCCATCTATCTTCATTAATGCGCCGACTTGCTCCAACCTTTACCGCCAATAAGTCGCGAAAGTGATCGCAAGCCGATTTTAAGAGTTCGCGTACGTCTCTGCCTTCGCGAAGCAACTTATCCGCCAACGCAAACGCAGCAGCCATATCCGCAGATGCTACTACCTCGCCCAGCTCGAAAAGGGCATCTTCATCGACAATTCCAAGCACTGTATAGACATCCTTCGCGGTGATCTTACTTTCGGCATAAGCCATCACTTGTTCTAGCAGGCTTAGCGAATCGCGATAGGAGCCATTTGCGCTGCGCGCAATAATATCCATTGCCTCTTCATCGATTTCGACACCTTCACCTGCAGCAACATGCCTCAGCCTAAAGGTTATCTCGTCCTGCGTCCCTCTTCTGAAATCAAACTGCTGGCAGCGAGACCTAATGGTAATAGGAATTTTGCCTGATTCCGTGGTCGCGAGAATAAAGACAGCATGAGGTGGCGGTTCTTCAAGTGTCTTCAAAAAAGCATCCTTAGCTTGAGCGGAAAGCTGGTGTGCTTCGTCGATTATGTAGACCTTATAGCGCAAGCGCATAGGGGGATATTTCACACCTTCACGTAGCGCATCCACATCCTCCACGCCACGATTGGACGCCGCATCCATCTCGACTACGTCCACTGCGGAACCATTCATGATCGAAATGCATGCCTCGCACTTATTGCACGGCTCAGGCGTAGGTTTATCGGAGCTCATACAATTCAAAGCCTTAGCAATCAGGCGGGCAACAGTTGTCTTGCCAGTTCCTCTAGAACCACAGAACAAGTAACCTTGTCCTATCCGTCCGGCTTTTATGGAGTTCTTAATGGTTCTGACCACATGGTCTTGACCGACCACATCATCGAACGTCTGAGAACGGTATTTGCGGTAGAGGGACACATAGGCCATGGCTGTTATCGGCTCTCGGTCATCAGCATTCAGCTAGCGCATATTCAACAATCGGTGGCCAGTTGATTTCTTAGACTGACCACCGATAACTTATAACCAAATAAATGATCGTGCACCTGCCTCTGATAAGGCCGTCCGAGCGTTGGCCCCGGCAGCCAGCTCCAGCCGGATCACCTTGCGGCACATGCGCGAACGAGCTTACCGCTGCTTCCTTCCGGACCTGACGGGGTTCACTCGCCGGGCATTGCGCAGGGCCCGACTATCAACACCTCTTACCGGAGTACTACTCAAACGACCAGACCGCGGGCAGGAATTCGACCCCGCTATAGCGGATTGCGGGTCTAGGGCACCGCTAGCTCCCCGTCTAGCACGATCAAATCATGGTACTACATAATATCCTTCTTGTCCAGGATTCTCTCATATTTAAGAATCTTGAAACCCGGCATTGACTTAGTATCAAGATATCGCTTGTCCGTGAGTGCCTCGCCTTTCCATCCAATACGGTCTTGAATATAATCCGGACAATCGGGCTGCTGCGGAGTAAACCAAATCGTAAGTTTATATTTGTCAGCCTTAAAAGGATAAAACTCCGTATCTCGGCTCAGGTCTATCCTTTCTGAGAACGTTCCGCCGCTAACGTAGATGCTGTCCCACACCACAGTCTTAGTTGTGTCTATTTTCCAACTAAACGTTTCAAGTTCCGGCATCTTATAGCCGTAATCGGTAAGCATCCAGCGAATACGTGCACCGTCACGCCAAAGAGCTCTTCTCTCTGGTGGCAACTTTGCGTTATTTCTATACCAGTTTGTAATAGTTTCAACTGCCAAGTCTTTATACTCCGAAGCAGGACACAAATTTATCTTGCCCTTGATGATGAATACCTTCGGCGCAGCCTTGGTCCAACTAACTTCGAAGCCGGCATCAAGTGGTTTCAACGCATCGCGCGGTGGATTATTGGTTGCCAACCGTCGAGCGTAGTCCTTGGACGCATTTTCATAAGCCTGTTTTACATCTGCAGGAGCTTCCTTTCGATCTGCCAATCGACGGAATATTTCCAAACCCTTCTTGTAGGCATCCATGTCACCGTATCGATATGCCAGCCTGAGGTAAAGCATGCCAAGATTTCGATCGCAAACATCAAGAGACGACTGATCTACATAGCTGATCTTTTTCTTTTTGCCGATCATCTGCTCCACTCGCCGCCGAGCTTTTTTCCATTGCTTTATTGCGTCCTGGAACCGCCCAACCTTTTCATATTGATGGGCAAGCATGCGATCGACGTACTCAGGGCGCGGGACTCTCTGGCCTGTATTCGGATCAACTCCATCATACTTGCAGGCTATTTCCATACACTCCAGAGCTTTCTCGTAGTCCTGGAGTTTTTTGTTGTAGTGGGTCCAGCCAAGCTCAAACCACAGATCCCAAATTCCGGGGTTATTTTTAATACCCTCCTTCAGTAGTGCAATGGCAGCCGGTATGTAGCGCTTGTCGGACATTTGGGAATAGTCTACAAAGTTATAGTCCAAATGCCACGCTCCGGTAGTATAAACGTCTATATTGTGCGGATCAAGCCAGGTAACCAAACGCACGATCGGAATAATCGCTTGGTATTGCCCAGTGTGGAAGAAAGTATCGGCTCTGATCCACAATGCACCAGCGATGACCTCCTTGAACCCGGTTACTGATGCTACTATGAACTGACCGGGGAGCTGAACCATCAGCTCTCTTGTTTCTTTGTTGGGATCGCGAGGCATCATTTTAAGTTGAATCGGATCAACATAGCTCTGGACAATTCCGATTCCAACCAACATTACCAATACCAAACCGATCAGCAGTTTGCGATTTGAATCACTGATCATCGCTATACTTCCTTTCTCTCGAAAAAGATGACTGCCAAAGTCATCATCACAAGAGTATACAGGATCGCGTATAGACCTACCTGAGCCGTATATTTTGCCATACTAGTTATGTGAGTCTCTGGATGCAAAAGCTGGTTGGTAACCTGAAATTTGTCGAAATTTGGAACTACGACGTGCACTACCTTGTAGAATGTCTTTACGAAGAAGTTCGCCTTCTCGGCACTAGCAAGCGATTGGGTCATTGATCCCATTATGCCTATGATGTACACCCCAAGCCCCATAAAGAAGTTAACTGTTGGGGTAAGAAACACAGAAAAGAATAGCACCACTGCACTAAGAACCATAAACTGCAGATAAATCATAACAACGCCCCAGATAGTATTGGGATCGAAGATGTCAATTTTCTGCATACCAGCGTCGGCAATACCGGCAGAGGTCGTTGCCGCTGCAGTCTCAGCACCCCAAGCTTTGAATACTGTAACCGCAATAAATACTATCCCCATCAATCCGATGTTTATCGCTAGTGTCAGGACAGCACCTAAGTACTTACCTAGTATAAATTCATAGCGCTTGACCGGCTTCGATAGAATAGTGTATATAGTTCTACGCTCAATTTCTTGCGGAATAAGCGATACACCCATAACCACGCTGATTAGCCATCCTGCCAAAGCCATTAAACCGAGGCCAAAGCTTTTAACAAGCATAATATCGGTGGCGGAACCTTCCCTCGTGGAGAATGACAGCGTCTGTGAGAATGAAAGCGATATGATAATTAAACCTATTGCTACAACCAAGAATATTTGCAGCACCTTCTTGCGCAAGGCATCTCCGACAGTAGTCTTAGCTATGGACCAGATGATCACTTTCGCACCTCCCTTACGATCTCCACGAATAGGTCCTCAAGAGTTTGACGTTGTGGAACGACCGAAACCAAGGTTGCCTTGCCTCGAGCAGCATCCAGCAAGCTATGCACATTCTCTTCCGTTTCAACAAAGAACCGCACTTGCTCTCCATCCGTCAGCACACGCTCCGCAAGCGGACTCAGTTGATTAACCAAATCTCCTCCTGGTCTGGAAAGCGTTACAACAGTGCGACCGGCGTGGAGCAGTTCATCAAGAGTTCCAATCTTTACCAACTTGCCGCGGTTAATGATTGCGACTCTATCACAAACGGTCTCCACATCCGAAAGCTGATGAGAACTTAGAAAAACTGTCTTACCCTGCTTCTTCAGAGAGAGAATCAGCTCCTGGATGTCTTTATGGGCTATGGGGTCTAACCCGGAAGTGGGCTCGTCGAAAAACAGCAAGTCTGGATCATTTATTAAGGCTTGGGCAACACCGATCCTTTGCAACATACCTTTGGAGTATTGCCTTAGCGTGCGGTTCCCATCTTGAGCTAATCCGACTTTCTCAAGCAACTCACCAGTCTTTTGCTTTCGAGTCGCAGCATCCATTCTGAATAGACGACAATAGAAATCAATCACTTCGGCTCCCGTCATATGTTCGTAGAAGTAGGGACTTTCCGGGAGATAGCTTATCCTACGTTTCGCTTCGATATCCCCCGCTGGCATTCCAAGCACCTCGGCCTTGCCAGACGTTGGGAAGAGCAGTCCAAGAAGCATCTTTATTGTGGTTGTCTTTCCGGCCCCATTTGGACCAATGAAACCGAAGATTTCTCCTTGCTTGACCTGAAAACTGATTCCGTCAACAGCAACAACACTGTCACCGAATCGGCCTCCATAGATCTTCGTGAGATCCTGCACAACTATGGCATCCGCCACACTTACACCCCCTGTCTGATTTCTAGAGGTTAGAAATTTGAAACCTGGCCAAGTAAATGCAAACACGGGCAGCGTCCAGGCGCTGCCCGCAACGGTAGAGTATATAATGCAGACTGCGCCACTGTCAACAACCCGGTTCGTTTGCTATTCCGTATACGAAACCTGAGCCTTGCGTGTTCCTAAATGCGCTAAATCACTTGTATAAATTGACACTTAATAGAGCAAAACGCCCGCAACCGTTTCTCGGTAGCTATCAAGATCCGATTCCCACTTTGCCGCGATCTGCCACGGCAAATCGCCTTGCTCTACAGCCTCGCGTACTTTTGCAGTACCGCACAACAAATCAAAGAAGTACCTTCCGTCTGAAGAAGGTGGCCTAAATTCAAACTTATCAGGATACAGCTTTTGCAACGCGCAAACAACAGCAACACCCGTAAGAGGAGCCCTGAACACATTTCTATCGGTGACATGCAACTGCAAACCTGCACATCGCTGGCCTTGAAACTTAGAAGCATTCGGCGTGAAGTAAGCCTCTCTAAACATCACGCCTGGCAGTTCGTATTCGAGCAAAGTCTCCTTGACATCCTGCGGATTTATCCACGGGGAACCAAACATCTCAAACGGCCGAACGGTACCTCGTCCCTCAGATACGTTGGTTCCCTCGATCAGGCACATTCCGGGATAAACCGTCGCCGTATCTACAGAGGGCATATTTGGCGAAGGAAGAACCCAAGGAAGCCCAGTATTATCGAACCACATCCATCGCGACCAACCATGCATTCTAATCACTTTCAGGTCGCATTGAACGCCAAATTTGCTTTTAAACAACTGAGATAGCTCGCCTATGGTCAGTGCATGCCGCATCGGGATCGGATATTTACCGATAAATGATGAGAACTCTGACTCCAACATCGCACCATCCGCGTTCAGACCCGATATGGGATTAGGCCTGTCAAGCACCCAAACCGGAACTTCATGCTTGCCGCAAGCCTCCATTACATTAGCCATTGTGTAGAGAAAAGTGTAAAACCGTGCCCCAACGTCCTGCAAATCGACTAGCATAATATCGATAAGTTGCAAACTTTCCGGTGTAGGAACGCGAATTTTGCCATAGAGACTAAATGCTGGCACGCCAAGGCGTTCGTCAATGGTATCTTCGATCGGTTCTCCGTCCGCAACGTCACCTCTTATGCCGTGTTCGGGACCGAAAAGAGCGCCTATTGTAACTCCCGCCGCACTCAACGCATCTGATACATGGATAAGATCACTCGTTACGGAAGCTTGATTCGCAACAATTCCCACCCTACAACCCTTCAGTTCGCTAATGTGCTCGGCAAGAAGTATATCAAGACCGGTTCTTACCACGCGCCCGTCCCCCTCTGTGATTCGAATCGGCGGCTTAAACTAATTAATGAATGCTACAGCACTTCATAAGTGTTGTCGATTAATCTGGCGATACAAATCAAGAGCCTGCTTCTGCTACCTTCTCGAGATCGCGGCGAATCTGCTCGGCGAGCTTTTCTGGACTTTCGAAAACCATTTCATCGCGCAATCGTTTGTGGAAAACTACGTCTAGAATCTGCCCGTAGATATTGTCGCGTAAGCCCATAAAGTGAACCTCAATCGTTTCAGTTCCGTCGCCGAAAGTAGGCCTTGTACCTATATTGCATACCCCTTTATACGTTGATTTGCCAATCGTGCTCTCCACTGCATACACTCCCCTAGCAGGTATAAGTTGTCGCGGAAAGGGCTCGATATTCGCTGTCGGAAAACCTATCTCGCGGCCCATCCGCCTACCCGGAACAACGGTTCCTCTCATCACAAAATACCTGCCGAGAAGCTTGGCAGCATCTTCGACATCACCGCGTCCGACAAGTGCACGAACACGCGTGCTACTCACCGGTCCACCACCAATAATCACCGACGGCACTATGTTAACACCGATACCAAGCGTAGGACCAACAGAAGACAGGTAACGAATATCTCCTTCACGGTTCTTGCCGAACCTGAAGTTAGAGCCTACAACAATATGTTTAGCCCCAAGCCCGGCAATAAGCACTTCGCGAAGGAATAAATCCGGATTTAATTCGGCCAGTTCACGATTGAACTCAGCAATAACAATCTCTTCTACTCCCAGTGATGCAATTAGTTCGATTCGTTGATCAAGAGTGCAGATATAGTTAGGAGCCATGGCAGGTGCTAACAATTCTGCAGGGTGTCTATCGAACGTAAGAGCAACGCTGGGAACTCGATTCTCATGTGCAACCTCGACTAGTCGATCAAAAATTGCGCGGTGTCCCCAGTGCACGCCGTCGAAGACTCCAACTGCTACAGCCACACCCCCTGGTTTGGGCTGCACTTTGTCCAGTCCATATACAACGTTCATTGAACTATATCAGGTATCTGCGGATGCAAGCACTTTTCTTGGTTTAATCAGTGTTTCCGAGTTTTTCTGTGATACTGAACCGATAGCAAGCAATTTGCCATTCGGGGCAAGAGCACGCACTATAGCGTCGTTCTTTGCATCCGTTATTGCACGTACTGTACGGCCGTGTAAAAGTTTGTCAACGTCTTCTCTAGAAACGACTACTGCAGGCATATCAACGAGAACTTCTTCAATGCTCATGAGCAAGTTCTCCAATCGCCCGACAACCTTCGCACCTTTGAGGTCATCCGTAGTAACAGCTTGCTCAATGCTGAAGTGTCCTATCTTTGTGCGTTCTAATGCGGACATGTGCGCCCCACACCCGAGAACTTCACCGATATCGGCACACAACGTTCTTATATATGTACCGCTAGAACAGCGAACAACAAGCTCGGCTTCAACGAGATGTTGTGCATCAACCATCGCAGGTCGAACGAAATCCGTTACCTGAATGCTCCATACCGTTACCTTTCGCGGAGCACGCTCAACAGACTTGCCCTCTCTCGCGAACTTATATAGCGGTTTGCCTTTATGTTTGATCGCGCTAGTCATAGGTGGAACTTGCTCGATCTCGCCTATGAAGCGCGATGCCGCTTGTTCTAACATCTCGCGTGTAATTTGAGAAGAATCGCGCTCCGATATAATGTTACCAGTTGAGTCCTGCGTATCAGTGGTCCGACCAAGGATCATCCGAGCGCGGTACTCTTTGGGAAGGCCCATAAGATAATCGACTATTCGAGTTGCCTTTCCTAGGCATACAATCAGCACGCCAGTAGCCATGGGGTCGAGCGTACCGGCATGTCCGACTTTTTTCTGAGCGAAGATATAGCGCACCTCGTTCACTATGTCGTGAGACGTAGGTCCGGCTGGTTTGCGGATGATCAAGATTCCATCCATTTCAAAACTTCTGCAATCACGATCGATTGCGCCTCGTCGATGGGAAGAGCTACGTGACAACCAGCCGCTGCAGCATGCCCTCCACCCCCGAAAACTCGCGCAATACGATTGACGTCCACGCCGTCGCGAGAGCGCAAAGAAATACGAATCGATTCAGGTTTAATCTCTCGGAACAGAATAACCACTTTCGGCCCTTTGACTTGCGCCACTACGCTCACTATGCTATCCGTATCGGCGTCAGTTGCGCCGAGTTCTTGAAGATCTTGCTGCGTAATAACTGCCCACGCAACGAATCCATCTGCATCTGTTCGAATCGATTCGAGCGCTCGGCCCAATAACCTCAACGCTCGTATCGGCTTGTTTTCGTAAATCTCACGCGCCGCAAAAGATGGCCTCGCCCCAAGTTTTATCAGCTTAGCAGCAGCACGAAAAGTCTTAGCAGTCGTATTAGCAAATCGGAATGCTCCTGTATCGTTCACAATGCCTGCCATCAATTGTTCAGCCATAACCGAATCAATCGGCACGTCGTTTTCGTTTAGGAAATCCATCAGCAACTCAGCAGTCGAACTGGCCGTGCTATCAACAATGCGAATTTCGCCAAATTCGCCATCGGGGATATGATGGTCGATGCACGCAGTATTCTTCGCACTCATCACAGCATCGGCAGCAGACCCCACTCGCTTTAAGCCTTCGGAATCCACTAGCATTCCTATGTCGAAGTCACGCCTACTCGTGCTTTGTACTACCGTCTCCGATTCCGGGATGAATCTAAATAGCTCAGGCACGCCGTCTTCAGCAACCACTACAACATCCTTGCCTATTTTTCTCAACGCCCGCGCAAGAGCTAGTGCGCTTCCCAGTGCATCACCGTCTGGTCTTTGATGACATGCCAAAACGAACGAGCCCGCCTCTATCAAGAGTTTCCAAGCTTGCCTAAGACTTTCTCTCTTCTTCCTCATGCCTTATTTGTTCCAAAAGCTCAAGAATGCGAACCCCATGGTCTACGGAAGTATCGAGTCTGAACTCGATTTCGGGTATGATCTTCATTCTTGCTCGTTTGCCAAACGTTTGGCGTATGAAGTGCTCCGCGTTCTTGAGTATTGTCATATTCTGAGCACGTTCTTCTTCCGAGCCCATTACGCTGACGAAAACCTTAGCATGCCGAAGATCGGGGCTGACCTCGACTCCGGTAACCGTCACGAATCCCAAACGAGGATCCTTTATTTCCCGACGCAAAATGTCGCTAATCTCCTCTCTGAGAAGCTCTTGTATTTTTTCTTGCCTGGTGGTCATAGTCTTAGCTCTACGATATGATATCAAGCTCCGAATCTACTACTTCGCATAGCGGATTGGACTCAATCACGTCAAGAATTTTGTTTAGCATCCGGTTAACAATTATCTTGTTGTTGCTCACACAAGCAAACGCTACACATGCTAGCCGGTGCGTCCAAATGGTCGATTTCCGCAGCGGAAACGTTGAATTTGTTTCTGGCTACGTCCAGTAAACTGCGTACTACTTGTCGCTTGTCCTTTAGCGAATCGCTACCTGGAATCGCCAAGGTGATTTTTAGTGTACCTACAACCATTGCAATGAAAAGCGGAAGACGGAGAACCAAGAGAGCCAGCAATTATACCTTCTACTCTCCCACCCCGTCTTCGGTTTTAAATTGCCCTAGCAATCTGTTTCTTAGTAAACGCCTCGATTATATCGCCTACCTGGAAATCACTGAAACCCTGGCTGAGAATTCCACACTCGTAGCCCTGAGCTATCTCTCGGACCTCGTCTTTAACATGCTTTAGCGAATCCAGCTTGCCTTCGTAGATAACCTTGCCATTTCGAATGACCCGTATACCTTCGTTCCTGACTACGCGTCCTTCCGTTACATAGCAACCAGCAACTATGCCCGCGCTGGGAACTTTAAACACCGCTCTGACCTCAGCAGTCCCAAGCTTGACTTCTTCGTAGACCGGTTCCAGCAATCCAGCCATTGCCGCACGAACTTCTTTTGTCAGTTCGTAGATAACATTGTAAGTCCGTATTTCCACATGTTCGGCTTCGGCCATCCTTGCTGCTTGTGGGTCGACTTTCACATTGAAACCGATAACAATCGCGTTAGATGCCGATGCAAGCAGGATATCGGACTCGGTAATATTTCCAACACCTGAGTGAATGATGTCAACTTGGACTTCTTCGTGCTCGATTTTCTCCAACGATTGTCTTACAGCCTCTTCGGAACCTTGAACGTCGGCCTTTAGCACCACACGAAGCTTCTTTACAGTACCTTCCTTGATATGCTTGTAGAGATCTTCCAGTGTGATTTTGCTGGACTCCGATATTCTCCTCTGGCGCGCCTCCTGTGCTCGTCGCTCAGCAATAGCGCGCGCTTCACGCTCATCCTTGGCCGACTCAAGCTTGTCGCCAGCCTGCGGCGCGGCGGAGAGTCCGAGCACTTCTACAGGTGTAGCGGGACCAGCCTTAGTGATACGCTCACCCTTGTCATCAAACATCGCTTTAACTTTGCCGTAGGTCTCTCCAGCCACTATCGGAGTGCCGAGCTTGAGCGTTCCGCGCTGAATTAGTACCGTAGCCACAGGTCCTCTTCCACGATCCACCTTTGCTTCGATTACACTTCCGACAACCCTATTCGCAGAAACTTCAGCTTTAAGGTCTTGCATTTCGGCAACAAGTAGGATCATTTCCAAGAGTTCGTCAATCCCCGTACCTTGCTTAGCGGATATCTTGACAGTGATTGTATCACCACCCCACTCTTCGGGCATAAGGCCGTGCTCTGCGAGCTGTTGCATTGTGCGCTCGATATTTGCTTCGGGCTTATCGATCTTGTTTATGGCCACAATAATAGGCACGCCTGCAGCTCTTGCGTGATCTATAGCCTCGACAGTCTGCGGCATAACCGCGTCATCAGCGGCAACGACAAGCACCGCTATGTCGGTTACGCTCGCGCCTCTCGCCCTCATCGCGGTGAATGCCTCGTGGCCTGGAGTATCGAGAAACGTAATCTTCTTTCCGTTCCACTCTACCTGATACGCACCTATGTGCTGAGTGATTCCTCCAAACTCCTGCTCCGTAACGTTAGTCCGCCTTATGGCATCAAGCAAAGTGGTCTTACCGTGATCAACATGCCCCATAACTGTTATGACAGGCGGCCTGGGCACCATTTTGCCCGCATGCTTTGACTTGGGCTGCGGTGTCAGCTTAGCAGGTTTGTGTTCGCGTGGTCCTTGAGTCGCCGTTACTTTGACAACGTAACCCCATTTCTCAGCAACCTTCTGTGCCACATCAGCACCGATCTGCTGGTTAAGCGTTGCCAAAATGCCCATCTCAACCAGGCGCTTCTGTATATCCGCGTTAGGCAAACCCATAACCTCTGCAAGCTCTCTTACGGTAATAGAATGCGGTATTTCGATGGTCTTTGCCTGGCGGATTATTCCCTTGTCTTGTGATATCATCTCGCGAACGATTTCGGCAGTAGGTGCCTCCAACACGCTGGAACCACCAGTGACCGGTACGCCAAGGTCTTTGAGGACAGCCATGAGGTCACTACTCGTTATGCCTAGATCCTTCGCGAGTTCATATACCTTGATCTCGCTCATAGTTTACCTCCCAAACATCCCCCAGCCCTTAGCTCTAGTTCCTTGTGGTAGAGCTTTAAACGAACAAACTCACAACCACGACAGGACTTTAACCGGCTAGAGGTTAGCATTCACAACTAACGCGGCGAAAGGCGAGGGGAAGCCGGAGAGGTCGATGGGGAGAAACTTATGAGGAAGTAAACAAACTGTTCAACTCGACTAAGCTTCCATAGTCCTATTCCCTATCGCCTTCGCGTTCTTTCCCTTCATCGTCTTTCACCACAATATCTTCAAGTTCTGATTTAAGGCACTCAGGTATTTCACATCTGAGCGCTCTACCCAATTTGTTACCTTTCCACGCAATAGCCAAGCACTCCTTCGTGCGGCATAAATATGCACCCCTTCCGGGAGCTTTACCTGTCGGATCAATACGAATTTCTCCGTCAGATGTTCGAACGATTCTTATCAGATTTCTTTTGTCCGATTTTGTTCGACAAGACACACAAGACCTTATCGGCAACTTGCGTTGCTCGCACATCTTAATCCTGCGCAGTTTCCTCAACAGGCTCAGCGATCTGCCCCATGGCCGACTCGTTATCAGGATAAGGTTCTGCACTGGCAACAACTTCCGCTGATTCTATATCCTCTCCCGCAAGCGCAGCCTTAGCTACCTGAGATTCGCTTCGAATGTCGATTCTCCATCCCGTGAGTCTAGCTGCCAATCGAACATTCTGACCACTCTTTCCAATTGCAAGAGATAACTGATTATCTGGCATTACCACAAGAGCTGTCTTGGTCTTTTCGTCGCATGTTACCGATATAGCCTTAGCCGGAGAGAGAGCTTCTGCTATAAACTTGTCAATTTTCTCATTCCAACGAACAATGTCGATTTTCTCGCCGTAGAGCTCGTTCACCACCGACTGGACTCTTGTGCCGCGATGACCCACACAAGCACCCATTGGATCGACCTTTTCGTCATTTGAATGAACCGCAACCTTTGTGCGTGCTCCTGGCTCCCTTGCAACTGATTTGATGGTCACAATGCCCTCGGCTATCTCCGGCACTTCCAGTTCAAAAAGCCTGCGTATCAGGCTTGGATGAGTTCGGGAGACCACTATCTGCGGACCCTTTGGAGTCCGACGCACTTCCAGAACATATACCTTAAGGCGGTCGTTAAACCGATAAGGTTCGGTGGGAACCTGCTCCGCCGGCGGCAATATGGCTTCCACCTTCCCCAAGTTTACAAACACATTTCTTTGCTCTCTTCGCTGTACAGTGCAAGTAAGCACTTCGCCGATTCGCTCGCCAAACTCTTCATATACACGTTCTCGCTCGGCTTCGCGAATTCTTTGAACAACAACCTGCTTTGCGGTTTGAGCTGCAATCCGACCGAAATCCTCAGGCGTAACTTCAATTTCTATGACGTCGCCAACTCGTGCATCTGGAACGTGCTTTCGAGCTTCGTCGAGAGTAATCTGCGTATGAGCGTTTTCTACTTTTTCAACTACTTCTTTTTCACAAAAAACGTGAAAGCCGCCCTTTGACGAGCTGACGCGAACGCGTATGTCGCCAGTGGCCGCAAAGTTCTTCTTGTAAGCGGTCTCCAGCGCCGACTCTATAGTAGACAGGAGTACCTCCAAAGGTATCTCCTTCTCTTTTTCGATTTGCCTGAGGGCATCCAGGAAGTCTGCGTTCATTATCCAAGCTTCTCCCGACGCATCTTAAACTGAAAAGAGTGGGCGTGAGACCCACTCTCTCAACGACGCCAAGGCTATTTCGAATATAGTATACCAAAAGCAACCCCCATTTGCAAGACCGCCGTTGAACGCAAGACATGCTGATCAGTTTACTGTTAACAATCGCGTAAAAATCAAGCCTTTTATTGGGTTATTTAAATTCTACAACGGCAATTGTTCATTTGGCACAGTCGCGTTACGACAATCTCTACAGCATAGTGGTACTCGACTAATCTTAAAACACAGCCCTTATCTCAATGCGACCAGACGCATTTTGTATCTTCACAAATTCATCTCCAAAGTTCGCATACTCTTTACCGTTTATTGTTACCCCAGCAATCCGTCGGCTCTCAGGATGTCGGATGCGTAGATCGATAACCGCCGGGGTATGACGAGATGGCGTATCGATTACAGCTATAATCGCGCCATCGGAATCCGGCGCAATCTTGAAGCTGACAGGTCCAAAATAAGTCGGTAATTCTTCGCAGACAATTTCTTCTTTGAACCACGCTCGGGGAATTCCAGGGCCTATCACCAAAGTGTCTCCGTCTTCTCTTAAAAGTAGATACCTAAGCCAAGTAAGGAACGCACTTTCATCCGGTGTTTTATAAAATGGTCCTGCTCCGATGCCGTAGCACAAAATAGGATGTTCACAGAAACATCTTACATCGCGATAAAGGTTCGCAGCAAAACTGTTATAAAACGCTCTTATCGCGTGTTCGGGTTGCTCACGCTGCAGATAAACAAGAGGATTGGGAAGCAGGTTACTCTGAATAGTAATACCGCCCTGACTGAACCAGTATTTTTCCAAGTCTATCTGTCGTCCCCTTAGCCGTGTAGCGAAAACGTTGTCTTCATAATCCTTCAGTATCCAAGTTGCCTCCAAGCTATTCGGATCAATAAGGCCACAGTCGATTAAATGTATAGGTCCGTAAAGCGCATCTCTTATCCAGCCTACATCTCTTCCTCGCAGCTTTGCACGAACCGGTACGAACGGAACATAAGTTCCATCGGCAAGACGCACAACCGGAGCGCGCTCTATAGAGAGATTGACAGAACGCTTGATATCCGCTCCGAATTCTTCTGCCTCGCGAGCGATTCTCTGCGCATCAGGATGCCCAATATCTGTCAAACACTCGGATACTTTGACCATTGCTCTATAGCATAGCGCGCTTATAATGTACCAGAAAAGCCATTCTGGATTGTCATCCAGGTGGCACTCTGGCAACAAGCCGTATTCCCACACCTTGTTGCCGTTTTCATCAAATTTCATAGTAGCTTTGCGTTCTATAATTATGTAGTCGCACGCCTTCACAAGCTTATCGGCAATCGAAGTGAGCCATTCCTTGTCGCGCGTAAGCAGGTAATGTTCTGCCAGCCACCAAAGTATAGTTCCGTGGTCGTGACTGTAATCTCCAACCTGATAGTCGTATTCATCATCGACACGCAGTCCATGAATTGCACCTTCTTGGGTTTTGAATCGTCCGTCCATTCGTCTTGTACCTTGCAGGTACAACCATGGCATCAGATACTTTCGAGCTTGATCATGATAACCGCGTAGATCTAACGCACGCACTTGATCGATGGTCTCTGTGCCGTAACAATCGTAATCCCACGTTCCAGCACCAAGCATATAATATCCGGTATCAACGTCCTTGTCTCCCGTAATAAGCACGTGCGTATGCACGGCACGGTTGAAGTCCGTGATATCTTTATCAGGCAGTTTGATCTTGCTTCCTTCGTTTATGCGAGAGTGCCAGTATGCACGCATTTCTTCAAACTTTTGCTCAAAATCGAGCGCGTCCAAGATGTCCTTTCCGCTGTCACCCGTAAATGTAATAAAAGGCAGCTTGAAGATCACCGTGTGCGACGCTCTTGGTTCCAACTCTAAATCGTATGCAATAGCATTTGGGTGACTGTTGATGAAATGAGGTGCAAACGAACATGGCACAGGACGCGCTTCTCCTTTGCCGAATGTTTGTAGTTGTGCTCGCAAACGCTTCTCCTCATAATCCTGCCTTATCCAGCGTCTTTCCACGCTCTCTACAGGATTCGGTACGCTATCGTCAACTATTCTTCCGATTGCATATATGAACCCATCTTCGTAGGCAAGGACCTCCGGTTTGCCGCCAATAACGCACCAAAGTCTAACGCAGCGTTTTTCTTCAGTGGTATTGCGTATCATGAATTTGGCAAATGCAACTATTGGTTCGTCGCCGCGTTTGGTCTCTTCGTTCCACGGGGACTCGGTCATATAGGCAGCAAACGCTGTTTGTGTGAACTCAAATTCGCGATCCAGCCACTGGGTGATATACATCGGCAAAAATCCGTCAATACATGTCTGCCGGTTGAATCCCTCTCGCTCGCGAAAATCAACTGGATCACCCGTTGGGAACCTAAACTCCAATTTTGGCCCTGGCCAAAGCAGTTTTGCAGTATCGCGCTTCTTGACTTTCATCAATCGCTTATCTGCATAAATGTCTCCATTCCATCTAAGAGCAAATTCCTGTCTGTTGGAGTCGCAACCAAGAATGACATAGCGATCCTGTCGCTTCGCTACAAGTTGGGGGATTTCACTCGCCGCCCGCTCATAGCTCTGTTCCGGCTCATCCTTGACTCGGTCGTAAATAGGTTTCTTCCCAAAATACGCCGCTTTGTAGAGATCCAATGATTTGGGCTGGTCCGCTCGTGTTATGTAGACTCCCAGATCAGGGATATATACGTTGTGCCTTACCGCGTCTTCTACATAGAAGCTGAATCCGCGACCTTCGCAGTGCACGGTGACAATTGCAGAGTCCGAACAAGTCTCCGAGCAATCTGGATACAATACCTTAAGGCGCAGCTTATGCGTGTCAGAATCGTCTTTTTCTATAACGTAGCCGTTGTAGACCGAAAACTCGCCTGCATATTTGGCAGGTAGTACCGCTTCCGGTAATCCCATTTCAATTAAAAGTTCGGCCTCTGCAAGCACATGGCGCCCGTAAATACGAATCGACTTCACAATTGGCTTCTCATTGCCAACATATAAAAAACGCATCTTGAGTGCTTGTCTGTAAAATACTGCAAAGTCTTCAGCTCGTGGCAACTCGTTTATGTCCAACGGATCGAACGTATGAATCCAAGTGTTTCCGTTGATGCTTACATTATCATGAGCGGTGATCCAACGGCCGTTATACGGATCGTCGGTAGCCGTCCATCCACCTCGCCATGCTGCTGGCCAAGTGTGATTCCAATACTGGAGCTTAACATTCTTTGGGTTGGGCGCAGCTTCTGCATACTCGACTACTACTTTGTAGAATGTTCTAGGAACTTCCCACTCGACTCCGAAAGTCCGCCCACCAAATTCGGGAGTATTAGCAGGCACAATGAAGCCGTTTCTTATCTCCACCGGATGATCTTCGATTGTTAGCGGATCAGTACCGGTCCAATATCTCAATTTTCCCCAAGGGAATAGATCAAAAAGATCTCCGGGTTTTGCCATATGCGTCACTTCGCGAACTCCTTTTGCCAGAAATAGAGAATCGGAAACAGTATATCGTAAGCTTAATTGTTAATAAAGCAGTTTTCGGAGAATTATTTTTTTATGACTGGTTAATCAGGCATAGCAACAGCAACTCGTGAGCTTGTTCAGCGACTGGCGAGATGCTATAATGAGTAAAGCTATGCACCCGTAGCTCAGAGGATAGAGCGTCTGCCTCCGGAGCAGAAGGCCGCGCGTTCGAGTCGCGCCGGGTGCGCCAATTCAAAGTCCTGTGGATCATTCTCCGTAGGGCTTTAATTATGTCATGAATGTGGCGACAATTGGTTTTTGATCTTGCGTTGTTAGCGAAATGCATGTAAGAAAAACGTTTAATTTTTGAGGCTCACGTCAATCGTTTTCTCGTTTCTATATGTAACAAAACCAGGAGCAGAACCGCGAGGTTTGCGCACATACTTGCGCAGTGTATGATCAACCGGCACGAGGGACGAGTGTTTAGCATCGGAATTGCGCGCAGCAATCGTCGCCGCTTCCAGTAATACGCTCTTAGGAACGTTGCCTGAGTGGCCTGCTGTTCTTACAATCACGTGAGCGCCGGTAATTGCACGAGCGTGAAGCCACACGTCATTCGGACGTGCGATTCGTTGGGTAAGGTAGTCATTTGCAGCAGCATTTTCGCCGTAGAGTATCTCCCAGCCTTCGGAAGTGATTACCCGTTTGATCCTGTGACCGGCGAACTCTTCTTCATCATGTTTTTCCTGTGCACTTTCCTGACGTAGAAGTGCTTTGGCAATAAGCATTTCGCGTAAAGATTTGAGCGAATCTACAGATTTAGCCTTTTCTGCTTCGCTTTCGGCAGATTTGAGCAAGGCGATTTCTTGCATAATTGTACTTCGTCGTGCCTCGGCTGTTGCTGCAGCATCGCGAGCCTTTCTATAGCGCTTAAAGTAACGCTCCGCATTTTGTTGAGGAGCAAGCTTTTCATCTAGCTCGACTTCGATTTCTGGCATATCCGGATTGAAATAATCTATAAGTTTAACAGATCTTGCACCCTTCTCTATATTATTCAGATTCGCTAAAAGTAAATCTCCGATACGACGGTAATCTTCCGCCCGTTTCGATTCGGCAACGGTGCGCTCGATAGACTTGAGCGCCTGAATTCTAGAACCCTCTGCCCGTCGGATTGCAGTAAGAAGCTGTGTACGTTGATCTTCCAATTCGGTTCTGGTGACCAGGCTTCTAAATAGCGTGTCTAGCGTCTCATTTATTGACGCTCTTGCGTGCTGACGGTCTGCTGGAAACTGAACGGATGGCGTTGGATAAGCCATCAAAGCCTCACCGCGCTCGCTTGTTATCAGCACCGGCAAGTAATCAGACTTGCGTATCGTATCTCGAAGAACCAAAAGCTCGTCGCGGATTCTATTCGAACTTACCGTGCCATCGATATATGCTCTAATCGATATTTCCTCTGCAAGGAATGGTCCGAATCCGCTGAACGTATTTATCAACCAATTCTTAACGATCTCTCGATCTGCCGACTCTTTTGGCAACTCATCTATTAGGCTATTCAGATTATTTTCACTAAGCATACGGATATCAAGCTTACCTGTTGCTGGCGGAGGAATATACTGCTTACCCGGAGCCACTTGTCTGTATCGACTCGTAGATGGACCGATGTGCTTCGCTGCTCCAAGGATTCTCTCTTGGGAATCGATGAGTATCAAGTTACTGTGTTTACCCATAATTTCCAGAACAAGAATACGTTCTTCTTGCCCAGAAGCCTGTAAGTGAAGTCGAAGAACTCGGTCGAAACCCACTTGCTCCAATCTAGAGATAAACAAACCTTCAATATGTTTGCGCAGAACCATGCAGAAGTTGGGCGGCTGTTGTGGTACAGGCAGCACACTTGAAGTAAGATATATCCGAGGGAATCTGGCATCAGCCGAAATGAAGAGTAAATAAGTGCGGCCGGGTCGACGAATTTCCAAAGTAATATCTGTAGCGTTGTGTTGGCGAATCCTCTGTATCCGTCCGCCAGTTATTAGCCTTTCCAACTCGGCAACAACGGCCGCAAGCACTAACCCATCATAGGTCATAGCAAAAGCCTGAGAGGATTATTTGCAAGCTCAAACAAGAAAACCGATGCGGCGATTCGAAGTTGTCTCTGAAATCGCTCGTGCAATCTCTCCGGCGACTTTGGCATTATTCTTAAGCAGAACCGTGTTCGACTCCATCGCTTTTCCACCTGTAAGCTCGTCAACTCTCTTTAGCATATACGGTGTAAAATCCTTTCCGCTGACACCCTTATCGTCGGCATCTCGCATTGCCTGTTCGATCTCATCGTTTATGTCCAATTCAGCTTCTTCAGGTATAGGAACTGCAATTAGTACTGCTGATCGGAGTCCAAACGCCCACCCCGATGTCTTGAGAATATCAGCTAGATCATCGGCACTTTCGACTTTAGGCACTTTTATGCCCGAAGATCGGGAATAGAATGCCGGTAGTTCATCCGTGCCGAAACCGTAGACAGGCACGCTATGAGATTCTAGCCATTCTGCAGTTGCCGCTACGTCTAATATCGCCTTCACTCCGGAACAGACCACTATAACCGGAGTGCGTGCCAGTTCCCACAGATCCGAGGAAATATCTAACGAATCTGCGAATCCTCTACGAACGCCACCAATCCCGCCTGTGGCCATTATAACTATCCCAGCAGCGTTTGCAATGCGCGCAGTAGCAGAAACGGTAGTTCCACCGTCAAGCTTTTTCGCTATAGCGTAGGGAATATCTCTAGCGCAAACCTTAGCGGCCTTGCCTTCCCCCAGCCGCTCGATTTCTTCCTTTTTAAGGCCGATTTTCACTTCGCCTTCAATTATGCCAATTGTGGCAGGTATACAATTAGCTGAGCGAACGGCCTCCTCCATTTCTATTGCCGTCTTTGTGTTAACATTAGCCGGCAATCCGTGAGCAATCAGGGAAGATTCTAGCGCTACTACTCCTTGGTTTCTGCTAAGTGCACTGGCTACTTCTTGTGATATGTTGAGCGCATCAGGCATCTTATGTCCTCTTTCTGAAAAATCGACGTTTATCAGTGTAACATCTCGCGATTCTTGCAGCAAGATGTGTCTCATTGATAAGTAATAATCAGATTGATTTACTTTAAAAAATCATTGTACTTTACTAGTCCCTTAGCTGCAGTATATCCTGTTTTATTGCTGAACTTAAAGGGAAGAATGTTTCGGGTTTAATCCTATTTAAAAGCTTGACGGGAGGATAAAATGCAATATACTCGTCTTGGCCGTACCGGACTTAAGGTCAGCCGATTGTGCTTGGGCACGATGAACTTCGGAGTCCATACTTCTGAAGAAGACAGCCATAAAATTATGGACCGCGCTCTAGAACATGGGATCAACTTCTTTGACACCGCAAACACATACGGTTGGAAGTTAGGAGAAGGTGTAACGGAACAGATAATCGGCCGATGGTTTGCCAAAGGCGGCGGGCGACGTGAAAAGACCGTAATTGCCACCAAGGTCTATGGTAAAATGGGAAATTGGCCGAACGAGTCAGGTCTGTCAGCTCTGCATATCAAGCGCGCATGCGAAGCTAGCCTCAAACGTCTACAAACCGACCATATAGACCTTTATCAGATGCACCATATACACCGTGAGACTCCATGGGAAGAAATCTGGCAGGCTATGGAGCAACTCGTGCGCGAAGGCAAAGTAATCTACATAGGCAGCAGTAATTTCGCAGGTTGGCATATAGCAACAGCTAATCAAGAAGCCAAGAAACGTAATTTTATGGGTTTGGTTTCAGAGCAATGTCTATACAATCTTAATGCTCGAACTGTGGAATTAGAAGTTCTGCCTGCTTGCGAGCACTACGGTCTTGGCGTCATTCCTTGGAGCCCGCTTGCAAGTGGTATGCTGGCTGGTGCACTTCAAAAGGCTGCAGAAGGCCGGAGAGCCGAGGCGGGAGTCCAAGCAATGATCGACGCTAACCGAAGCAAGCTCGAACGCTATGAAACTCTTTGCAGAGAATTGGGCGAGCGCCCAGCTGATATAGCACTTGCGTGGCTACTTTCTAGACCAGCAGTCACCGCGCCTATCATAGGACCTCGCACAATCGAGCAGCTCGACGATTCATTGAGGGCATTGGAGATAAATCTTTCGCCTGAGACTCTTGCGAAGCTGGATGAGATATTCCCAGGGCCGGGCGGCCCAGGACCAGAAGCATGGGCGTGGTAAACTGTAAGGTCAAAAATCGTAGAACCTTGCCAGCCTTTTTAGAGCTTGAGCAGTCTCAGTATTTCCAAGCTTTGCCTGCTCGACTGCTTTTTTGATTATTGCGATGGTGCGATCATAATTCGGTCTATCCACAGGGTAAGGTGTACCATCCTTGCCTCCGTGCGCGAAACTATAAACAGCTGGGTCGCGACAAGACATCGGAGCGCCGTATACCAGATCGGCGATTAATGCCAAAGCACGCACTGTCTTGCCGCCGACCCCATCAATCCCCAGCAACTGCTCGAAACCTTGTGGTTGAGATTCATAGGTCTTTACTAATATCTTTTCAAGATAACGTGGGCTGATATCGGCAAGAGTGACATGATGTCTACCGGGCAAAATGAGTTCGCGGGCGCGCGTTATCTCTGCAACCGTCTTATGAGGCTTTTCACATGCAATCTGAGCAGAGATGTTTCTGTTTTCTTCAGCTTCAACCGCGACCATATTAAGCGTTATATTGCCGCGGCTGTCGGAACATACAGCTTTATGAGGCTCGACGACAAAGCTTTCCAGTTCAGTCGATAACCAATGGTAACGCCGGGCCCATCCGTTTGCCTCGTTCATTCCTTGCTGAACGACAGTCCAGTTTCCTGAGCGGTCGAATAGAAACACATGATGATAGATTTGGTACCCGTCTTGGACGGCGGTGCTATCAACCTTAGCAGACATCCGGCTTGCGTAAACTAGTCTTTCTGCATCGACTCCAATAGAATGCTTATCGGCATAAAGCCTGATCTCATCAGGGGTCTTGCGCGACGTGCCGCCCTTTCCACCACAGACGAAAAGGCCTAGTTCTCCTTCGAGTCCCTTAATTCCCTCCTTGATTGCACCACAGGTTGTAGTTGTGAGACCGGAACTGTGCCAGTCGAATCCTAAAACGCATCCAAGTGCCTGAAACCAGTAAGGATCAGACATCCGAACCAATACTTCGCGAGGCCCAAACTCAGTCACCAAGAGCGACACAATCCCGCGGGCGAGTCTTACCATTCGGCCAAAGAGCCAGGCGGGCGCGTTTCCAGTATGCAATGGCAAGTTGGCTGTACCGGTTCTCATGTTGTTTTTATTTTATCATAATCACTTTTAACCTTAATGTACAACGTACGCGAAACCGCTTTCAGCGCTAGGAAATTGAAGGAAGATATGATCGGGACTTCCTTATTATACCGGCTTGATTATACCGGCTTGTCTGAATCCTACAGACGGTCGCAAGCGGGTGTTCCCAATGCCGTCAACCCGGCTGACGACATCAAAACTCACGCTTAAGCCAGAGATAAGAGTAAGCCTGGCATTTAAAATGCTAAACACAGTAAACTACGAAAAAGGCTCTTGAGCAAGCATCCTTTGCAAAAGAGTAGACCGGGTTTATCCTCTATTTTCTCGCATCGAGCGCCGATAATCTCTTAAGCACGTAATCTGTCTAGTTTTCAGATTTGAGATAAATCTAGACAAGTTTGACATGAAATTGTATACTTACGCAGCCACCAGGCACACAAATATCTAAAAATACGGGAGGGAAGCATGAAAATTTTCCGCACATTAACATTGGTATGTCTGGTCGCAATTCTTGCGGCACCAACATACGCATCCGACTTTAGCTTAGGCAGCACCGCCAGATCGGTCGCGATGGGTGGTGCGGGTCTGGCGCTTACCGACAACGCTGGAACTAATGTGGTGCTCAATCCTGCAGCGCCGGCCGCAAGTGGTCAGGGCATTCGGTTTATATTCCCGGGACTTGAGTTCCACACCACGGGTGCTTCGTTCGATGACCTAAGCGACAGCATTGACAAAATCAGCAGTGATGACACAGACGACGCCCTCGATCTGGTCAATGACTTTGCCAAACAGCAGACTACTCTGAGTTTCAGCACAGTAACCGGCTTTGCTGGACCGTTTGGAGTAACCGTAGCAGCCAATGCACAAGGAATAATAAGTCCTGGAATTGCAGCAGCCGAATGGGCTAATGCAGCTCAATTATTCCGCGACAGTACAGGAATAGACCTTACTAACCTGCAATCAACTATCACGAACGCGAATTTCCAAGAAACGATCAATAGAGCACAGGCAGGAGATATCGCTGGAGCTAATACAGCATTTAACGCGTATCTTACTGATTTGTCTCAGAATTTCGTTGACGGAAACTTTGTATATGGTCCGGGAATTTCGATCAGCAAAGGATTTAACACAAAGTCAGGAGGCCGGCTGTGGCTTGGTACCAACATTAGCTTTCTACGCGGCGAAGCTCACAGATGGCAGATAACGGCTACATCTCCGTCTGGTGTATCGGTCAGCGGAACTACGGTAACGGCTGACATCGACTTTGAAGCAGTTGAACAGCCGGTGGTCGAGAAGACGACTACTAAGGCCGACGTTGGGCTCATATACAGGCCGAAAAACTCAATGCTCCAATATGGTTTTGTGATTGAAAACTTTATCGAGCCCAAGCTGAACGGATTCCCAAATCGAAAGAATGAACGCAGCTTTAGTTTGGGTTTGGCAATGATTCCCGCCAAGAACATTGTCTGGGCCGTTGATTTGGTAAACATTAACGGGGCTAATGACGAAGATGCGCAGCTCAGGATGGGCGGCGAAGTTAGGCTTGGAAGGTTTATGGCGCTGCGTGCAGGATATTCCGGCAGCAAATGGACTTACGGTTTCGGAATATTTGGGATCAACTTAGCTTGGGCCGGCAAATCTGCTCAGTTGCTTTCGAATGTGCTCAAGTTTTAAGCACAATGCTAATATAATTTGATATTTAAGCAGGCAACAATGCTGTGCATTGTTGCCTGCTGTTTTTTGAGCATATATAACTTCTTATAAAGCCTATCTTGCCTGGCTAAGCAGTAGCTTAATATACTGAGCACGCTCGAACGCATAAGGATCCGAGACGTTCGCTTGATTGAGTTTGCCTCTGAACTCATCTATAGTCCTATAGCCTTTAGCATCCATCCAGTCGGATATCTGGCGGTTCATGGTAGTAATATGATCGAGGCCATTTTTATATAGTGCGGAGACAACTTGTACCGCTCGCGCTCCAGCCAGAAGATGACTCACCGCTTCTTTTCCTGTATGAACTCCCGTGCTTGCTGCAAGATCTATGTCTAAAATACTAGAAAGAATAGCTATCCATCTCAGCGGCAAACGAGTTTCCTCCGGTATGCTCAGATCTAGGCGTATCACCAGCGATTCCCGATCCGGATCGATTGTGGGCTGATAGAACCTATTGAATAGCACTAGTCCTTCAGCTCCGGCGTCTACGAGTCTGCGTGCAAAGTTGGCGGTTGCAGTATAGAACGGACTTAGTTTAACAGCCACTGGTACCTCCACCGACGAAACTACCGAAGCTACCACATCTAGCGACTCGCTTTCGATATCTTGAGCGGTCTTGTGCGGATCTGTTTGCACTGCATATAGATTAAGCTCGATCGCATCACACCCAGCGGATTCTAGTTGACGGGCGTAGTCAACCCATTCGCCACGCGATACGGCATTTATGCTCCCAATGAGCGGGAAATTGACTTCCTTACGAGTTTTTTCGGTCCACATGATGTGTTCTCTGGGGCCTGCATGTTCGAGCCTAGGAAAGTATGTCAGCGACTCAGGAAAGATATCGGCTCCTATGTTGAGAGAATTTTCCAGTTCGCTTGCCTCAAGCTGGATTTGTTCTTGGAAAAGCGAGTAGATTACAAGAGCTCCTGCCCCGGCTTCTTCGGCCTTCTTTATGTTGTCTATTCTCCTAGAAAAAGTGCTAGCGCCGACTATCACAGGACTGGATAGCTTAATACCCATGTATGTAGTGGAAATATCAGCCATCGCCTTTAACCCCCGGTGTATTTTTGATTGGTTATTACCCCGCTGTTAGTAAATACAAACTCAGCAGATTGACGGCTATAGGCTTCACGACTTAGAACAATAAAGTATTCATTGGGCTATTATATAACTCCGAATAAGTTATATAACCAATTTTTGGAGCCTCGAAGTAGGCTAAAAGTTGTTTCCTAATCAAAGCAGAACTTGCTGTTGCGAGATACAGCGCAAAACAAACGCCATTATTTGGCCTGACTATTACTGGTTAAGTCTAACGTCGCTTTAGCACTAGCACAGCCACATCGTCAATAAACTTTCCAGCTGAATAGCGCAGAGATTCGTCAATAACGTGATCGGCTACACCGCGTGCGGTAGTATTTAATGTCGCTGCTACAGCATCAAGCAACCTTTCTTCGCCAAATTGGCTATAGTCGCTGCTTCGTGCTTCTATAAGGCCATCTGTATATGCGACAAATAAACCTCCTTGAGGCAGAACTACCTCGCAGGAGATATAATCTTCCTCATCCACAACACCAATCGCCGTTCCCGGAACATCTATGAATCTGCACTTTTCATCGCACAAAATAGGATAAGGATGGCCTGCGCCTACTATGCGAAGTATACCGTTGGATTCATAAACAACCGCCAGCATCGTGGCAAACTGATCAGGTTTCAATTCGGCAGTCGCAACACGGCTTAAACGAGCCATTGCCCAACATGGATCCGGATTTTCGCGCATAAACCCTCTAAAAAGTGAGCGAATAGTAAGCGAATCAGCGATAGCCTCAATTCCGTGGCCTGAGAGATCTCCGATGGTAAAAACAATCCGCTGAGAATCCAATCGAAACAAATCGAGGAAATCACCACCTAGCCGTGCCTTCTCGCGCGCAGAGATATAAGCATGCGCAATCTCCAAGTCACCTACCTGCGTCGGTATATCAGCCAAAAGTCCTTCCTGCACCAAACGCCCCACTTCCACCTCGTCGAGCAGCTCCCTCCGATAAGCTGTAAAGTAAGAAGCTGCGATAGCCGCAAGAGCTGCGTGTAGGAACTCGTCCATTGCAATCATCAGTCTTAACCCTTCACGTTGGGAATTAGTCAGCAGCAGCGGCATGTAACTCTCCTCAAGAAAATGAATACTTGTTATGAGCGCTTCGAAAGGAAACCGTCTAGCGGCTAATTCTCGCCCTGCTGCCTCCAACTTGGCAATAGCCATTGCAGGTTCTCCGGCCTCCATATTCACCAGCATATTTCTGAGCATTTGCCCAAATACTGCGCGCAGATCATCACGGGTTAGCCCAGGTGGCTGCCAAGCATTCCACTGATGTTTAATCCAAGTATCCAAAATGCGCGACTCGTGCAAAAGTAGACGCTGGGCGATTTGTCTCAGCGCCTTCTTGCTCTCTATTGAAAACTCTACGACTCTGTAACCTGCAAAGCGATACTTTTTCAAAATACCACCGCCATAATTAAACCAATTCTATGATACCAAAGAGCGTCACTTAGTTAATTCAAACATATCGCACTATCACATACACCGGCATTATATCTTAAAACGCGAACCGAGAGTATGGAGTCAAGAACTTGGCTACGCTACAATATACGAAACCCGGCCCTTTGTGTTTTTAGTTATCACAAAAAAATGTCACGCCACCCGTTGACATTATCTTGTCTACATGCTAAGTTAAGAGCACCTTCTGTACAGCAGTAACGGCATAGCGTCAAGTTTATAAATTTCTGCAAACCGGCTGACGCCAATATCGAGCGTTGCGGCTTTGGAGGCGATGCGGATGTCCGGAAACAAGGGTGGCCATTTGCGAAATGCCGTCCTGCTCATCGACACCCATAAGAGCAATACCCCCGATCACGACCCAAACAAACTCAACAATATTTCGGAGCATATAAATATCGACCTGCGCACGCTAATTCGGCGTATGAATGAACCGGTAATGTTGATCGGGCAAGATTTCCGAGTAATCGAAATCAATGATGCAGCTTTAGAGGCAATGGGGTACCCGCCTGGAACAACGAGTCTTATGTTAACTTCCGATCTGGATCTTGGGCAAGTAACGGATCAGCATGGTCGAGCAATTACTTGGGAAGAGTCTGCACACGTTAGGTCGTTGCGTGGCGAGGATGTAGTGGACTTAATCCAGGTTCACCACCGCAAAGACGGATCACGCCGATACTACATAGTTAACGGATATCCGATACGAGACGAAACTGGTAACGTTGTAATGGCGCTTGTTATTGGTCGCGACGTTACTTCAATCGCAGAACGATTGACGCGTGCCGAAGAGATACTACAAAGCATCATTCGAAAAGAGAAAACTTTGCGAGCAGTATTGGACAACCTGCCGGCTGCCGTGGTTGTTCTGGACAGCAACCTAAGGTTGTTATCGTGGAATACGATATTCGCACAACGCAATGCATCGGTTAGAACTTTGCGGGTAGGTACGCGATTTGAGCGCGTTGTTCCGAGAGCACATGAGAATGGTATCATATCTTTGCTTCGAAAAGCACTTGAGCTCGGCCAGCCGGTAAGATTCCAGGAATTGCACTACGAGACTTACGATGGAGAAGTTACGTATTGGACCGGGTCAGTCGTGCCAATTGAACTGGAGCTAGACTCCGGACCTGTTTGTGCTTTAGCAATAGTGGCAGTTGATGTAACTGAGCAAGTGCTGGCACGAAAAAGAACGGCCGAGCTGGCCGCGATTGCGGAACAAAGGGCCGCGGAAGTCGAGACAGAACGGGCGCGTTTGAATACAATTATTGAATCCGCTCCTGTACCTCTGTGTGTATTGGATAACAAAGGCCGAACAGTTATCTATAATTCAGCCCAGGCAAAGTTGTTTGAGTCATTCGGAATAGACTTTCAGCTTTTGAATAACCCCGATACGAATTACACGCCGAAGCTTAATATGCTAGATGCAGAAGGTCGTCAGATCGACGACGAGAATAGTCCGGCAAAGCGAGCACTTCGTGGTGAAACGTGCCGGGAAATGTTGATCTCAATACTTGAAGGGAGCCAATCACCAAGAAGCTTCAAGATAAACGCCGCGCCTTTAAGAGACACAAGCGGTGAAATTGTTGGAGTGGTACAAGCAAGTCTTGAGGTAACAGACCTTGTTCGAGCACACCAACATATTCAAGATATGTATAGGCGCGAGCACGCAGTAGCTGAAAAGCTCCAAGAAAGTTTCCTGGTACGCGAATACCCGGAAATAAAAGGTTTTGAGCGAGCAGCGCTTTATAGAGCAGCAGTGCACGCAGATTTGGTGGGCGGAGACTTTCATGATCTCTTTTACCTGAATGATGGACGCGTAGGTATAGTTATCGGAGATGTTGCCGGCAAAGGTCTCAAAGCTGCGGTCTATACTGCAATGACAAAATATATGCTCAGAGCTTATGCTTTCGAAGATCCTAAACCAGATCTTGTTTTAGCAAGGTTGAACGAAGCTCTATCGGCTTGCACGCCAACAGAGGTCTTCGTCACACTTGTTTATGCCGTCCTCAATATAGAAACAGGAGGGGTAATTTATGCCAATGCCGGACACGAACCGCCGGTTTGGATCTCGCAACAGGAATGCATAGTTTCGACTTTAGACGTTACTGGGCGAGCATTGGCATTAACTCACGGATCCGTATATAATAGTCGAACGTTCGATCTTTCGCCAGGCGATCTAATTGTGTTTTTCACAGATGGGATCACCGATGCCGGAATAAACGATAACCGTTTAGGACCGGAACGAGCAATCGAAGTTCTGAAAAAATCGGCATCTGGTTCTGCGCTATTTGTGGCCGAAGCATTGATGAATGCCGCTGTAGATTTTGCAAACGGCAACCTTGCTGATGATGCAGCCGTGCTCGTAGTAAGACGTTTGAAGGAGAAAGAACGTTGATGTCTGAATCGAAGGCCGTTCTGAAAATAGGATTGTTAGAAGGTGAAAATCCAACTATTAAACTTTCCGGCGAATTGCTATTTCACAACAAACATGAGATCAACAAAATCTTTGAAGAACTTCTCGAGAAAGGTCAAGCTTGTATCCGAGTAGATTTGAGCGAGACGACGTTTATAGACAGCAGCGGCCTTTCAACACTTATTAAATACGCCATACGCACATCAGAGGCAGGAGGATTTATCGAGTTGGCTGGAATTTCCCCCCAAGTTTCTAGGGCGATGATGTTGTGTGGTGCTGCAGGATTCTTTGCAGTGAGAACTGACGAAGAACTGTATAATTGTAACTCAATATTAGGCTATTGGCCTGACCCATTATGGCACGTAACCCAGTTCAGCGTGCCTGCTACCCCCGAGGCTGCTTCTGAAGCACGAAGACGCGTGATCGAAGTCATTGAAATGCTGCCAATCACCGAGAGCGATATAGAAGACGCTAAGTTTGCTCTTGGCGAAGCACTTGCCAACGCCATTAAGCACGGGTGTCGCTATGACGAGAGCAAAATGATCTCGGTTAAGTGCATAGTAGGTTCCGGTCGATTGACCCTCGAGGTAACTGATCCCGGCGAAGGCTTCGACCCGAAGCTAGTGCCTCCGCATTCGGCCGATTTAATGCTGGAAGGCGGCATGGGTATCCACATAATGCGCAGCTTGATGGACGAAGTCAAGTTCAGTTTCAACACCGGAACTACAGTAACCTTGATTAAAAAACTCAGGGCGCGTATCGAGGAGCAATGCAAAACAGGTGGACGCGAAACCGCTGTGTTAGCCGATTGATGCGGCTGGCACGTAGCATTATAAGATACTGAATTAAGGCGACTTTAAATGTAATATTTTAAGACTCCTCCTCGACCACTTGTTCGATGGTCCGTCCTGACAAGACTGACTGAGGCTCTTCGAGCACAGGATTGCGGTTTGGATCAGCGTACTCATCAGCCATCTTTATGAGTAGCCATGCTTCGTCGTCTCCAGATTTGAAACGCCTGAGTGCATAGCCTCCGTTGATCTTCTTGCCCTTTACATAGAAAGAAAAGTGCCCTAGCGTTAACGCTTCACTGGCCGGAACTAGTTTGCCGGATTTTTCAGTGATGTTGTGGTAGGTCCCTATGTCCCATACAATGACAGGCCCTGCGCCGTAATGATGTTCAGGAATCACTCCCTCAAACGTCGCATATTCGAGGGGATGATCTTCTGTAGGCACAGCAAGCCGCTTATCCTTTGGGTTGGTCGATGGTCCTTTGGGCACCGCCCAAGATTTGAGCACACCGTCGATTTCCAGTCTAAGGTCGTAGTGCAAAGTTCTTGCTGCGTGCTTTTGGATGACGAAAATAGGATGCGAGCTCGACTTTAAAGTTTGTGATCCTGGAGGTTCGGGGGTGCGATTGAAATTTCGCTTCAGACGGTAGATCTCAAGCGGGTCATCATTCATCGTTGGTTCACCTCTATTGAGCAATCCTAAGTACAAGTCAATCGGATGCTATATTGCTCCAAACTTTACGCCATTACAGAGCCATTAAGCCGACACTGTTAGTTACAATAAAGCAGTAAATTGCTGCAATTTTGTCGCTTTTCTAGCTCTTAATTGCGCAGAACCTCGAATTCTGTCTGTAGGATCTAAAGCTTCTTTATATGCCAATCTAATCCAATCTAGCGAAGTGCTTTGTTGGCACCAGGCGGAAGTCTCCTTTCTAAGGCTATCCGGAGGCCCATCAGTTCGATTCGTACACGATCCTCAAACGGCAACAACGACGCTGGCGGCTCGAGTGTAATTATGTGACCGCCGCATGTACGGTATACGTATATCGCTTGCGGTAGTTGCGTCTTTCTAAATCGTTTCAAATTGATGCCGCGACTTATGACGCCGCCGTGGGCAGGCAATCCCTCGATACAATCGCTTAGATTAATTGGATAACCCGCAGCAGCAACCGCCGCAATTATCTCCTCGCCTACACGGCTGTTATCGTCATCGGAGATCTCGTATAAGTACAACCCCGGCGCGTCAATGTCTTCGTGCATCTCGACGACGAGATCGAAACACCTACCCTGAATGGTGTTCATCAAAATAAGTACCTCCGGTTCGGGCTTACGCACATTGAACTGGCGATTGAGATCGACACCCTTCCAGTTCTCTCTAGTACCCAACTCGTAGCCGGTCGGATTGTTGCACGGGAAGATTACGAAGTGATAGTTCGAAAGCAGGCTTTTGTCTCGAGCTGCGGACTCGGCGAACCTCAGCGCGGCTTCGACTCCTGCCGGTTCATCGCCGTGTATGCCTGCTGCTATCATTACGTTCGACTTAGCCGAAGTCGGCGAACCGAGACAAAGTACATACATCGAATAAGCTCGGCCCATCGCCTCAAACTCACCAATTACCTCCAGCTTGGCTTCGGACTGCATAGCCAAATTTGTGAGCCGATCGACCAAGTCGCTATACGCTCGGATAGTTTGATGATATTCGCTTTCCATCTTGGTTCTCTGCTACCACCCCTTAGAGCGGCTCGATAATATAGATCCAACAACAGATAGGCACACAAGCTGAAGATTTTCATTCCGTCAGAACTCTATCAATTTCGTAGATCTAGTAAGTTTCGAAAGCTATGCAAGCAGGATCCGCGTTGCAGACGAAGACCAACAATTAAGCGTTGCAAAAACAGCTGAAAACAGCAAAATCGCTGTAGGACTTTTGCACATATACGTCAACTCGCTTAAATTCCCTCTCCTTCCGAAACTCGCTCAAGCATAGAATAGTCGAGCCTCTGTTTGGAGGTTCGGTCGATCTGAATTACAATACCGTCCTGCACTATGATCGTGACAGTGCCAAACATCAAGCCTCGCAGAGCTTTGCGGACCTCCTCCAGAACGATTTCCTCACGCTTGTTGGGTGGAATGTTTTTCGTTTTCGACGGCATGCGATTCAACCTCGATCTTCTACACAGGTTCCTCGTAATCGAAAAGGGTTGTGCTCAGATAGCGCTCACCTGTGTCTGGCAGCACTACCACAACAAGCTTTCCACTGTTTTCCGGTCTCCGAGCCACTTCGAGAGCCGCAAAGGCTGCTGCGCCGCTGGATATGCCAACTAACAACCCTTCCTCGCGCGCTAAAGCACGAGCCGTATCAATTGCCTGCTCGTCTTCTACCCGTATGATCTCATCAATCACATCCGTGTCCAACACCCTAGGCACGAACCCTGCACCAATACCTTGAATTTTATGTGGTCCAGGAGAGCCTCCAGAAAGTACCGGCGACTTTGCTGGCTCGACAGCCACCACCCTAATTGATGGTTTCATTGTTTTCAAAACTTTCCCGACGCCAGTAATTGTTCCGCCTGTCCCTACTCCACCGACAAATATATCCACGGCACCTTCTGTGTCTTCCCATATCTCGACTGCGGTGGTTTCGACGTGAGCTTTGGGGTTGGCCGGGTTTTTGAATTGTTGCGGGATGAAGGACTTTGGATACTGAGCCGCAAGTTCTTCAGCCTTAGCAATGGCACCTTTCATGCCTTGCGCGCCGGGAGTAAGTACAACTTCCGCTCCTAAGGCAGATAACAGCTTGCGCCGCTCGATACTCATTGTTTCCGGCATGGTCAGAATCAGCTTGTAACCCTTGCTAGCGGCAACTCCTGCAAGTGCGATACCGGTGTTACCGCTCGTAGGCTCTATTATAACGGTATCGTGGGATATAAGCCCCTGCCGCTCGGCATCCTCAATCATGTAAAGCGCAATGCGGTCCTTTACGCTACCCCACGGGTTGTTTTTCTCAAGTTTGGCGACTACATCCGCAGGCGCTCCCGCACCAAGTTTTCTCAACCGAACCAATGGCGTGTTGCCGATGATCTGTGTTACCGAATCAGCTATACGCGGCCAACGTTTCCGTTCTCCTACCACATATGCAGATTCCTTGATGCTTTCGTGTGTTTCGCTCTTGCTCATTTCAACGCTCCTTACCAACTTACAGCAAGAGGCCAGCAAGACGCTAGTTAAACGCGTATCTTACTGGCCTCCGGTTATCCGGTCAGCTAACTTAGAACTATTTAACTCTCTTTCATAAACCAGCTTACCGCCGGCTATCTAACCAAGCTTGTCTTTTTTATAGTACCACACCGATATTCGGTCTGTCAACAATAAAGCGTTGCGTTACATAGGTGCACACCGATCTTGCGCAATCGATCATAATCTTCTTCTGCGCACCAAACATCCGAGACCTGTTCCGATAAATGCTAAAGTTGTCGCCGGTATCTCTGGCACAGCTTGAGACACAGCTTGGAACTTCACAGAGCTCCAGTTCGCCCAATCGTTAAAATCCGCGCCGCCAGCATCCGTCACAAAGAACAGCTCATCACCAGCATTGTACGGCACAAGCAGGTCAAAACTACCGGTATTCCACTGCTCCCAGATGGGCTGATTGTAGTTCTGAGCACCTTTGTAGATATAGTATCGCACATCGCCCCAGCTCGCTGTTTGGGCTAAACCAGTAACCCTCACGACCCCATAGTTGCCGTTTAGCGTAACTCGAATCACCGAATCACGGTCGTAACCGCATTGGGTAACAGCTGTGGGATGTGCATGGATGCTCTCTGGATAGTGTGGCGATCTCAACGCATTTGGCAAGTTCCACATCGTTCCAATTGTACCAAAGACGTAGTCTCCAAGGCATACAAGATTAGTATACGACCCGTCCGGCGACAGGTACTGCAGGTATATGCCGTTTTCTCCTTGATTTTGTTTGGGAAACAGATCGTACAAACTCGTCTGTGTTGGCTGGACCACACCACTATATGCGGATGTCGCTACCAAGCCGGCTAACAAACAGGCTAAACAAAGCTTTCTTAACATTGTGTCTCCTTCCCTCCCTTTCAAACTCAGAGCTAGTTTAGAGTTTTTCTACGGTCATCGTGAAACCTGTCGTATCAAGATTAAAGCTTCCTTGCCATAATTATTTGCAGTATCCGTGCTAAAACTTAATTTGTCAAGAGGTAATTATGACGATTATTCGTTTACATGCGTACAGCGAATCAGTATAACGGAAAATATGACATATATACTGCCCGATTTATACAGACGATATTTGACAAAATTAGCACAATCTAGACGCTATAACGATTATTTGTACTTGTGGTTGATAAGAATCTAATCGCCGCATTAGGCTGAAACTTGCTTGCCCCGCTCAAGACGCTTATGCGCGATCCACTCATCAACTCGCTACCTTTCGGCAATCAAGTTGTAAAGCCAAGTCGCAAAGCATTATGGAAGCCAAAATGGGTAGTATATCTACAGTATGGCTATGAGGCTGATTACAACTGCGGACGATTTTGGCAAATCAAGCGCCGTTAACGAGGCTGTCGCGGAAGCCCATCATGCGAGAATGCTTACCAGTGCAAGCTTGATGGTTACAGGCAACGCGGCGCATGATGCCATAGCTTTGGTTCGCGAAATGCCTGGTCTCTCGGTCGGATTGCATTTGACGTTAAGCTGCGGACTGTCGCGACTTCCAGCACATTTAATACCGCATCTGGTCGATCAAGCTTCAAACTTCCCATCAAGTGATGTTCGTGCAGCTCTGCGCTACTATTTCAACAGACGAGCGCGAAGAGAACTTCGGGATGAAATCGAGGCACAATTCGAGACCTTTGCGCACTTCGGGCTCAATCTGTCGCACGTTGATGGACATCAGCACTTGCACGCTCATCCTGCAGTTTTGCCAATCGTAATCGAGTTTGCAGAAGCATACGGAGCGACAGGAATTAGGCTCCCACAGGAAGATCTACTACGCAATCTCCGCGTAGACCGTTCCAGACTGTGCTATAAAGCAATTGTAGCGCTTGGACACGCTATTCTCGCTCGCGCGTGTCGTCGAAAACTCAAGAATTCGCACTTGGTTTACTGCAATTGCACTATTGGCAGCATGATGAGTGGTAGAATGAGTGAAGACTATGTGATCGGTATTCTATCAAACCTAAGTGCAAACAGCGTTGAGGTCTTTTTTCACCCATCAAAAAAAGATTCCGGCAACCCGTTTGGTCCGAATACCATCGATCTGAAAACGCTCCTAAGTCCAAGACTGAAAGAATTCATCTGCTCAGAATCAATTTTCTTAGCTACTTATGCAGATCTCCAGCGCGATTCGGAGGACGCAAGTGGCCCTTCTTAGCAATATAATTCTAGCGTTGACTATAATTGGCACGCTGTACTATGTGCTCTCCGTGCTTGCATTGGCGCACCATTTTCGACGCAGTCATAAAAAGATAAGACGCCAAATATCAGCTCATGAAATAACTCATGCGCACCAACCAAAGTCAGGCTGTTCGCTTTATACCGAAGGCTCTTTGCTTCCTCGAATAAGTGTGCTAAAACCCGTAAGTGGTTTGGACTTCGACGCGCTTAGGAACTTCCTTTCATATCTAGAGCAGGACTATCCCGATTATGAGGTGCTCTTCGGTGTTCTTGATTCCAATGACCCGGCTGTAAAAGTCGTTGCTGATGCAATATGCAATTTTGAGAATGCATCGCTTCACGTGGGAAGTCGAATCGAGGGATCAAATAACAAGGTTCGTATACTCGACAATCTGATGAGCCATGCTTCCGGTGAGATAATTGTCGTCACCGATGCCGATACGCGCGTGCCAGCGAACTTCCTATCTAATATCGTCCGATCGTTTGTAGATGATCAAGTAGGAGCGGTGACTTGTCTCTATAGGGGTTTTCAAGCAAAGACAATCGCAGATGCGCTCGAGGGTTTGCACATGACGTGCGTTTTTGCACCAGGCGTCGCAGCAGCGAATGCTCTGCGTGGGATTGACTTTGGTCTAGGTGCTGCGATCGCTATTAGGAAGAACGCACTCAATGCCTTAAGAGGTTTCAAGTCCGTCGTAGACTACTTAGCCGACGACTTTCAACTCTGTCACAGGATTGTTGGTGCCGGTTATGTAGCAGAGTTATCGGATGTAGTGGTAGATATTGTTTTGTCGGGAGAACCACTTCGACAAGTCGTTGAAAGACAATTGAGATGGTCGCGTACTACAAGAGTATCACGACCGTGGGGACATCTGGGACTATTATTATCGTTTGGATTTGTCCATGCTGTCGGTTTTCTTGCGGTATCGAGTTTCTCGCAGTTAGGCTGGTTGACACTTGCTACAGTAACAACGATTAGATTGGCAACTGCGTGGTACGGCGCACGTGTGTGCCTCGATGATCGGGAGTTTAATCGCCGCATATACCTGCTTCCGATATGTGATCTGTTTTCATTTGGAATCTGGATCGCAGGCTATTTCTCGAACACTGTAGTTTGGCGCGAACGAAAGCTGAAGTTGTTGAGAGACGGCCGAATGATAGAACTAAAGAAGTAAATTTGAAATCAGCCAAAGTGCTTGTGTGATACAATATTACCTAATGTAGCGAGCCAGAAATGAATCAGCACGCAATGACATCAGTTGACTACGGCGTAATTGCGACAGGCGCCGCAGTAATAGTTATCACACTATGGTTCTTCTTCGGTCGAAAGACAACCACGCGTCACCCTGCTGCCGAAACAGCAAAGGTCAATTTCGAACTTGGCGGCATTCATTGCCCGAGTTGCGTAATAGCCATAGAAAAGGTTCTTAGTCGAACCGAGGGCGTTTTGGACGTAAACACAAACTTCGATTCCAAGCGAGCCACTGTGAACTACGACCCCAATGCCGTCAATCCCGATGTCCTCGCTTCTCTAGTTCGGAAACTCGGCTATACCGCAAATGAAGTTGCTGAGGAAAAGGAAATAGAGGAGCCAAGCGCAACGATGGAAGAAGAAGTCGAAGATTTAAGGTTGCGCTTGATTGTTGCTGCTGTACTTACTTTGCCCGTAGTTATCCTAGGAATGATTCCGCGCGCCATGCCGCCATCACCGCTTGCGTATATTCAGTTCGTGCTTACAGGCGCTGCTTTGTTTTGGTCAGGCAGACGAATAATGAGAAGCGCTTGGGGAGCCGTATATAACCGTGCGAGCGATATGAACGTCTTAATAGCCATAGGCACCCTGTCCGCATTCCTTTACAGTTCGGTAGCTACGTTCGCACCGGAACTATTTATCAGACACGGCGTGGAGCCTCATGTTTACTATGAGACTGCCTCAGTAATAATCACCTTGATCTTGTTGGGCAAGCTTTTGGAAGCGAAAGCTCGTAGCCATACTTCAGACGCGATCAGGAAGCTCATTAGTCTACAAGCCAGAACGGCGCGGGTAATTCTTGATGGTCGCGAGGAAGATGTCCCCATTGAAGAGGTGCGCGTAGGTGATCTTCTAGTTGTCCGACCAGGTGAGAAGATCCCTGTTGATGGCGTTATTCGTGAAGGCTTCTCAACTGTAGATGAGTCTATGATCACCGGTGAGAGTATACCGGTAGACAAACAGCCTGGGGATCAAGCTATCGGCGCCACGATCAACAAGACCGGTAGCTTTGTAATGGAAGCCACAAGGGTAGGTAGGGACACTGTTCTCGCTCAGATTGTGCGCTTGGTGCGGCAGGCGCAATCAGCTAAGCCGCCGATCCAAAAGCTTGCGGATGTAGTTGCTGGCTATTTCGTGCCGGTGGTGATCTGTGTCGCGATTACTACATTTGTAGTTTGGTATATTGCCGGGCCACCACCAAGCATTAGTTATGCACTAGTCACTTTTGTTGCAGTGCTGATCATTGCCTGTCCTTGTGCATTAGGCTTGGCAACCCCAACAGCAGTTTCGGTCGGCACAGGCAGAGCTGCTGAGCATGGTATTCTCATCCGTAGTATTGAGGCATTGGAAATAGCTGGCCGCATTACGACTGTAGTACTTGACAAGACAGGGACTGTAACGACGGGCACACCTGCTCTTACTGATGTTATACCAGCACAATCCGTCGACGCTGATGAGTTGCTTTGGCTTGCCGCTTCGGCAGAACGATTCAGTGAACATCCAATAGCACAGGCTATATTGGAAGGTGTGAGATCGAGAGCAAAGAACGAGGAGTGGATTGCCGAAAAACAGCTTGGTTCAGCAAAGCGATTCGAAGCGCTGCCTGGCGGGGGAATCCGTGCTACCGTAGACTCTCGCGATGTGTTGGTTGGAACGGCTAAGCTAATGTCGTCGGAAGGGGTTGATATCACGGAGTTTGAACCAATAGCTACAAAGTTGCAAGATCAAGGAAAGACTGCTATGTTTGTCGCTGCTGAAAGTCGTGTCATCGGTGTAATAGCTGTGGCCGATACAGTCAAGCCTGGCTCCAGAGAAGCTGTTGAGGAACTGCAAAATATGGGCCTAGAAGTGGTTATGATCACCGGCGACAACGCTCAGACCGCACAAGCTATTGGACGTCAGGTTGGTATTGACTCAGTTATAGCCGAGGTGCTGCCAGAAGAGAAGGCATCAAGAGTGAAGAGTCTTCAAGCGCAAGGCAAGACAGTAGCGATGGTAGGAGATGGAATAAACGATGCTCCAGCGCTTGCACAAGCCGACCTTGGAATTGCTATTGGCAGCGGCACGGATATAGCTATTGAGTCTTCAGACATTACGCTGATTAGCGGAGAATTAAAGGGGGTCGTTACAGCCATCCGTCTTTCTCGCGCAACAGTCCGAAACATAAAGCAGAATCTCTTCTTTGCATTCGTCTACAACGTAATTGGTATTCCCATCGCGGCAGGTGTATTGTATCCAGCGACCGGCCTCCTTTTGAACCCCATCATTGCTTCTGCTGCTATGGCGTTGAGCTCTATATCCGTGGTCACGAATGCATTACGACTAAGACGATTCACAGCAACTTAGCCCCTGAATACTATTTAAACTTCTAAGCCCACCACTCTCATTCGGTAGGCTCTGCACAATTAGCACTTCATCAATACACTTTTGTATGAATCATCCAAGAAAATCACAGATAGTAGTTTAACTGTGAACGCCTTGGCGCAATAAAAAAAGAGCAGAGTTGCTGTAAGCGCGTAAGCTAAGGCCAAAATGCTTTGCAAGATGGAGGGAAACGCACGTGAATTGGGAGCATTGGCTGCGGATGATAAAATCTCGACTTGATTCGACTACACGCACGAAAAGAATACTAATCGGATGTTGGATTGTGTTGGCATTGATATCAGGATTGGATGCAATAATCCTGGCTGTTCGTTGTGGGGAAGATCGCAAGACTGGGCCAAACCTAATCCTAAGTCCATGGGATATCTCAAAAGCGCCGCCACAGTGCATACAGCGAAGTTTGGTTAAGATAGTTGGTTCACCTCAAAGCTCACCATCAATTCGTTCCGCATCGGGTCAAATTGAGAATTTCAGGACTAGTAGCGCAAAGAAAATCAGGGTTGCGCATCGACCGATGTTTGCTTCATTTGATACGTCGCATACCGAGTAAAAAATGAACGTCTGTTTTGACGTAAAATCTGTACCCTAGGTGTGAGGTAAACTTCTGGCGGATTTTAATATAGTCGTATAATTTGTGGTTGCCAATTCTACCACTGAGGTTTCAGTTTTGTAATGGGCAGTAAAATTAGCACGATATCCTGGGTCGGAAGTCGTATTCATAAGTAAAAAGATGTTATGGATACTCTAATTGCCCTGTACATCGGCCCAGACTTCTATTAATCTATTGGCCGCATCGTAGTAGTAGGTTTTGTTACCGTTATCATCCCGAGTCCAGAACAAATTGCAGAAAGAATAAAAGAATAGGGATAGATAAACAGCAGGCTATAAGTTATTCCTGTTACCAAAGTCGAGTATTGTGACCCGCCTAAGCACAGCTATCTACCGAATTCGCGAACTAGATTACAATAAAGTCGTAACCTCTCAATAGGAGTGTAGGGAGTAACGGGGCTACCAATACTCATTATGAAACGATTATTGTTTTTGCGACCTGCAGCGATTTGTCGCTTTATCTCGGCTCTAAGTCGTTCTTCACTACCGTTTTGCAACATGCCAATTGCATCGAGATTGCCAAGCAACACACATCTGCCGCGTAAAATTTCGGCAATCTCCTCGATGTCTACATTAAAGCCTTTCTTGCTTTCCTCCAGAGCGAGCGCATCTGCACCAACAGAAAGAATATGCTGCCATCTGTCAGCCGGATTTCCACAGAAATAGTATATGCTTCTAAGACCGTACGCGTGTGCCTCTTCTACTAATACAGCCAGGTATGGTAGGTTCAGCGAGGCAAACGTTTCAGGGCTAATCTGATCCATAAGGCACTCTTCAATCCATATCACTGAAGCCCCTAACGATGCTGCCTCGCGGATCGATCTTATGCCGTATTCTAGATAACGCTGGCAAGCATAACGGACTATTTCCGGTCGTTCTGCTATCATCAGCATCATTCCCTCGAATCCCCAAAGCCCATAACAGCTCCACAACGGTGAAGACACCAACCAAACCGGACATAAACTACTACCGAACTTTTCTAGCAAAGCTTTCGCAAGAGTGTCTTGCCCATTCCACACTATCTCATCGACATCAGGTACCGAACATGGCGGCAATATATTGTCAATCTCATCAGGACTCTGTGCGAGATAAGTCGGAGAGCGTGATTCGACATCGCCGTACGGGTTCCAGCCTCCGATTTGCAGACGTTCCAGCCTCAAATTAGCGCCGGTCCGTTCGTCAATCCGAAACACTCCATCAGGGCGCTCCTCAATACGAACACTTCTTACTTCCTCATGCGAAGCACCTAAAGGCAATATAAACCAGTCCTGGGCGAGTGCGTCGATAATTTTTGAACGCCATCTAACCTGGGTTTCAGGGTTCGGATCATAGGCATACCACCAAGGCATGTCGGTAAGTTCGTCCCATCTATCGCGCACATAGACATCCTCGTATGGTATAACAGCCGCAAATTCCGGTGTTCCCTCGACTGAAAAGGCCGCCTCGATTTTCTCCCTACCGGTCATCAGTTGTATTCTTATGCTGTCCCTTCGACAAATTCCCAGACCATCGCTATCCTATCCGGACTTTCTACCGGAGCTAGGATAAAAAACAAAGATTAGGTTAATATATATTAACAGTTTTATCGCAGCCGAGCTAGATTGTGCGGCTATTGCTGTCAACAGTTTATTTTTGTTTTACTATCTATTTAATTTAGATCAACTGCCGCAAACAGCGAAGACTTGCTTTGTTGAGTTAAATTAGTATGAACCAAATAGGTGGATTCGGTTACGCTCTCGTCGCCACATTTCTTTTCGGAATATACATGGTTCCAAGGCAATATACGCGAATATCGCAACGAGCTTTCCTAGCTTTTATGGGTATTGGCATACTCATTAGCGCATCAATTATCGGCCTAGCCGGCGAAGGCATTTTGCCAATCAATTTTTTACAATATATACTAACATTCGCTGCAGGATTGGCATGGTCGTTAGGTGCTCTCGGATACGCCGTTTCCGTTGATTATTTAGGAATTTCACGAGCAACTCCCATTAAAAATACTTATGGAGCACTAAGCACAATTTTTGGCGTAGTGATCTTCCACGAGTTCACGCTCGCCAGCCCTCACGCTCTTACTCTTGCTGTTGTAGGAAGCTTGGCAATTGTGATAAGTGCTTCGCTGTTGGGAAGGATAGAAGCAACAAGAAGTATGACTTGTCAGCCTGCAGATCGCAGGTGCATAATGATAGGCGTGTTATTTGCTGTAGTATCGGCCGTCGGCTACGGAGTTCGCTCGATTCCAACCAAAATCGTTCTCAGCCAAGGCGTAAGCGCAGAAACTTTTATCTTCTACATGGCTCATGGTGCATTTGTTGGAAACCTAATTGCTACAAAAGTTTTCCCGAAAGTGGATCGCGCACATCCGGCCATTCGCGATTGTCTGTTGGCTATTCTCTCTGGTGTGACCTGGACTGCTGCTGCAGAGTTTCTGAACCTGGCAGTAATAGCGGTCGGCATTTCGGTGGCATTTCCATTGGCGAACCTGAGCACGCTTGTTGCTGTTGCTTATGGTCTAGTAATATTGCGCGATATCGACTTCAGGACGCACAAGGCCTCGTTTTGGTCAGGACTTGTTATTTCGGTACTAGGGGCAGCACTACTAGCAGGCGCTTTGAATCTCAGAACTTAGCCTGATTTATACGGATTCCTTAAGCTGCCTGAACAAAAGCATTCGGCGCTTATGCTTGAGCACGATTAACTTGAATGATTTTCGATATTATCCAAGCTATTATCCCAAGACCAACGGCAAAAAGCACAAGAAATACAATCATTGCCGAGAGCTGCAGATCTACAGGCTTGGCAGCTAAGTCGGCATAACGCCCTATTTCGACGTTCTGCAACCATTGCCTACTTACACCGTTAAGAACAATGACACCAAATTGAGCAAAACCTGTCAGGGCAGCAAGTAGCCGCCTTGGTCCGTTCCACTGCAGCAAAACCAATATCCAAGGCAGTCCCGGCGATACCATTGTTAGCGGAAAGATGAATCGCATTATCGGATCAGCAAGTGCTTGAGAAAACGCAAACGGCCTTGTGCCAAAAATATACCAGCTTCCAAAGCCCACAAACCATGCGATTCCCAATGTATATAGAACGGCTGAAAAGCGTGCGGCATATCTGCGGTAAGTATCGTCCTCCCGACCAGACATATATGCAGCATCGAGCATTACAAAAGCTGCAGTCGTAGTTATCGCTATGCCAATCATAAATAGCCAACGCGGTATCAACGTCGGATTGCCGAAATCAAGAATTAAACCAGTAGGAGCACCAGCCACGTTCGACGAAGAAAACACTTTCCACCAACGATCAGGAGCAGCCAACAAGCTCATAGCTGCCGAAAATATCAGACCTACCACCAGAAACAAGCCGGCCGCCAGCCAGCCACCTAACCTTCCCCATGCGGCAGGGAATTTGCCTTCTAATGAAAGCCTGTAGAGATAAATTGCGGCATATCCCACCATCACAAACCAGAATACCGCGAACCAAGGCCACGCAATTAGAATTGTAGCCGGATAGAAGAACTGGTAATAAGCGACTTGTATGAAAAGCAGTGGGATGATCCCGAAGTTGATCCCAAATGCCAACACAAAGGGCAAGGCCCGCGCAATGTGATGTCCCAACGTTTTAGCTCGTTGGGCACCGAACGTGTTGAGAATTATTGCCAACGGAGCACCCGCATACCAAATGTTCATCATCAAGACATGCAGCGCAAAGCCAAGCACCTTGAAGAACTGAATAAACCAGAACGGCGTGGGATAGCCTAAAGGATTGTCCGGAGGCAAAAGCTGCCGTGGATCCATATCAATCTGCCTCCTCTTTGATATCTTTATGTGGATATGGGCGCCTAATGCTCATTATGTAATCAGTCAACACTTCAGCCTCCGCATCCGTGCCGGACCATGGTGGCATGAAGTAGTGAACAGTGTCAAGATGCTCAACTGTAAAGCGGACCAAAGGTCGAGACCAACCGCGAGCCAACTGTCCGATAGCTGAATAACCCTCTACCGAATGGCAATCGTTACAATGGTATTGGAAAACTGTTCGACCAATGTCTCTTCGTTTCGAAATCGGAAGCGTGATCAGTTTTCGATCGTCTATGCGACCCTGACTAATTACTTCTGGAAATCTACTAGCTATGTATGCTTTGGTCCATAGGCCAGTGTTCAGATAACCATCGCGTCTTGCTTTTGTAACCTCCTCTGGTCTGAGTTGATTGCCTAGAACACGATCGTATACTATGTAAGGCTTCCGCACTGCCTCACGTATGAACTCTCCTGTTCCAGTTGCAGCATGCCCTATGCCGAAGAACAAAATCGCAAAGCCAGGCGTCAACCATCCAGGATTGCGAATAGGTCCTACATAAAGCATTAACACAGTTGCCGCTGTAAGCCCGAAAATGGCAAATGCCAATATATTTAGTGCCGACGCTCCAACCAATGCCGCCTGACCGCTCGGGGGTGTATTCAAATACCAGCCAACTCCGCCTAAAATGGTGAGAGCCGCACCACCCATCGCCCACTTTGCACTTTCCTGTCCAACACGCTGAAGCAGAGACGCATTTTGTGTAAGCTTGAGACTTGCGTGCAAGAAGAAATACAATGCGCCAAGCATCAAAGAGCCACCTGTTCTTGCAGCAATCTGCGGCAGAGTCTGAGGATTCCAGAATGCCTTCCAAAAACCATGCTCCGGTGCCCACGATCCGGTGTTAAGCTGAAAAGCCGTAATGCCTGTAATAATAACCAAACTACCGAACGCGGCGCCAGCGTATATCCAACCTGTTATTACATGAGTTTTTGGGTCGAACCGCCCCCAATAGTAGAAGAAGGCAAAAGCAGCCACTATTTCCACAATGAAGGTGACATACTCCATAGCCCATCCGAGCACAAAAACGTGAATAAGCTCTTCCGTGGCCAATGGAGATGCCAAACCAATGGTCCACCATATTCCGACTCCCAATAGCGAACTGAAAACCAGAGTAATAAGAACAAAGAACCAAGCATGCTGTCTTAGGTATTCCAGGTAAAGCATATCGCGTTCTCGATAAGCTAGTTGCGTCTGAAAAGCGAGGAGAATAGATCCTCCAACGGCATACATAGCAATGTAGACGTGGAGCACTGCAACAATCGCAATCCACATCGGCGACGTTAGGCCGGGAACATACCAAAACGGATAATGCATGGCTCTCTTTTACCTCATTTCTAAACTTTATTTCGCAGGGCTAAAATGTAAGCCGGACGTTTGATATTTACCTCCATATTAAGAATAAAAGTTTTTCGAATGTTGATATAATTACTCCACTAAATTATATTGCAGCTATCGAGCAGAGGATTCCTTCTGGTTCGTATAATGCTGAACGCTTGTTTTTAGGGTACAATAAAAATTAAAAGCCATACAACAATTTCCAAAGAAAGGATTTTGCGCAATGGAATTCAAGGCAGCGGTCGAAAAACGGGCAAGTGTGAGACAATTTTCAAGCGAGAGTATCAAGCTGGAAGACCTTCGCGAAATGGTAAGGTTGGCCGGGCTAGCACCGAGCGTAAATAACTCCCAACCCTGGAAGTTCATAGCTATAACCAACCGAGACTTGTTGCAGCGCATGGCTGATATTGTTCATCAGAAAGTTGTCAAATTACTTCCAGACAAAGATGAAGATCCCATCAAGCACGCAAAGCAACAAGTTGATTTCTTTTCCACGTTCTTTGCACATGCTCCCGCGGTGTTCGCTGTCGCGATGTGCCCTTACACAGCGATAGTAGATGAGTTAATCACTGGAACCGGATTGACTCACGACGAAATTAACGCAATGCGTGGCTATCCGGATATACAAAGCTTGGGCGCGGCAATCCAAACCCTTATCTTAGCAGCAACCGACATGGGATATGGAACTTGTTGGCTGAGCGGCCCGCTAATCGCCAGACAAGAGCTGGAAGAATTCTTGAAGATTCAACCGCCCTGGCATCTGGCAGCAATGATTGCAGTCGGCAAGCCAGCAACCGATGTTATGCAGCGGCCAAAGAAATCTGTAGAAGAAATTTTCGAGATCTTGGACTCGGAATCATAGATTTCCTATCAGCTTTACAAATCTAGAATGACAACCCAAATCGGATCGCTACCCGGCATACCAAGTGGTAGGCTATCTGCTAATTCTGGTACTTGGTAATAAACTCTGGGTACGTTGATGATTTCATATAAAATAATAGCTTGGACACCTTTGTATCCGCGATCTCGAATTGCTTTACGTGAAACGACCTTATGCTAAGCGTAAATGGCAATAGCCATTGTAAACTGAACATATCCACTACCCAGCAGCAAGGAAGAAATTATCGCCGAATCTAAGTACACCTTTGCATAGATAACAATTAGCCCAAGTCAATTGAATGTAAGCGCTGGCAGATATTTGCGTATTGGCAGGCTGATCAAACAAAGGACAAACAACAGTAGATTGCATTACAAAAACTGCACGGCCCATATAGCGAATGTGTAGCACGCTATACGTTCACTGCTGAATATCAACAAAAAATGCAATGGGAATCAGCTAAATACCAAATAAAAAAGCGCGAAACCCGAACGCGAGTTGGTTTATGCTCTGGCAAAAAACAACCTCATACTCTTTGAATTATTTATTCTCTTCTTTTGTTGTACAGCTCCTGAGTGCCGCACGAACAATGTTAATGTTGGCAGAGCGAAAATCGCGCATAATATTTAGCATGAGCTTGCGAGCTGCTTCGCGGTGAGAATGTGGCGCCATTGGACAATCATTATTCCAGACTGGAAAGTCGCATACCCTTGAAAATCGAGCAAGCTCGTGTTCTTGTATGTAAGCCATCGGCCTTATAACCGAGAACTTGCCGCCGAAATAATCCCGCCTAAATGCCATCGTCTCCAGTCGCCCCCCCTCGAATAAGTTTAACAATGCTGTGTGAGCAAAGTCTTCCAAATGATGCCCCAACGCAACTTTATTGCAGCCGCAAGCTTCAGCTATTTCGAATAAAGTCCTGCGGCGGTTTCGCCCGCAACGCTCACAAGTCATTGGTAATGGCTCGTCAGGGGGAATTATTATATCCCAAACTTCGAAGGGCACTCCCTGCTCGGAAAGCCAGCGAAGAAATGCCTCAGGCACCTCGATATCACTTCCGCGCGCATCCCCCTTCACATGTGCCGCAACAATTTCATACTTTTGAGGCGAATGTCGCTGCCAATACATAAGCAACCTAAGCATAGACATTGAATCCTTGCCGCCTGAAACTCCGACAAGGATCCTATCGCCGTCTTGTATCATATCGAATTCGCGCACAGCTCGACGTACTTTGCGAACAAGGAAAATAGCCTGCTGTTCGGCCTCGTTTTTCCACTTCTTGCCCATAAACCACCTCAATAAGTCTAGCTTAACATTAGTCGCAACATAGGACAAGAAGCACTTGTATTCCGCTATGCAGATGATTGGGAACATGGTTCTCACGAATTATCGCATTTGAATAATTTCAACACAAGGCAGTTGACAACCAGGCAAAACGCAGCTAAATTACAGTAGACAAAATGTGTTATTTTAGTAACTTAAATGGGTTGCTGGCGGGTCAGAATAATGTCAGCGAGGTGATGAGAATGTTTACACAGAGAAGTATGTTGGCAACAACCTTAAGCGCAATGTTGCTCATGCTGAGCATGCTTCTGAGTTCAGCCTGCAACGCCGAAACTGTAACCATCTATGCGTCGAGTGACACCTACCTACAGGAAAGCGCTCCAAACTATAACTACGGAGACGAAATCGAAATCCACATTCGAAACAACCAATCCCAACCTTATGACAGAGTAACACTGATAGGATTCAACCTCAGCTCAATACCGTCAAACGCCGTGATAACCCAGGCAACTCTCAAACTTTATCAATACGAAACCTCATATATGGACGAAAACGACTGGTTGAAGGTCGGAGCATATAGACTACTTAAACACGCAGACGAAGGCACCGGAGGATACCAAGATGGCGCAACCTGGTATCACAGACACGCCAATGGCCAAGATCCGTGGAACCAGCCAGGGGCAAGGGGACGTTCTGCAACAGACCCTGATCGCCACAGCGCGAACAATCTTGGCATTCCGGACAGCGTGGTAACTCTGACCTATATCCCAACTGGAGGAAGCGGGCGTTGGGTCGAATGGGATGTAACCCCTTCCGCACAATTCTGGCACCGTAATCCTACAAAAAACTACGGACTGGTTTTAGACAAATGGTTGGAAGGCAACTACTGCTATGACAATCAACAGTGGATAAAATTCTGGTCCAGGGAATATAGCGATCCAAATTATCGACCGCGATTGATAGTTACCTATATAATTCCCTCCTCTCAACCTACACTCACACTCCGGCTTGGAGATTTCAATTTGAACTCCTTCAACGCAGACCCTGGTATAACATTCACCATCGACAATGGGCAACTTCGCTGCAGCGGAACGACGACTGATACAAGCTGGGACGGCGACGGCTCTTTGAGCACCTATACGCTAAATGCTGGCTTTGAGTGCGATATTAGAGTCAAGCTTCAGCAAGGAATAGTGGGAACAGACCATGGTCAGTATGCGTTCATGATGTGGGAAAACGGTAACAAGTATATCCGACTGCAAGCGGTCGGTTATGGCACTCGATATTACGAGATAAGCGGACGTTGCCCAGCTATAGGAAACGGCAAACAGCATGACGGAACAGCCTATTGGGCATCATATTGGGATGATGGTTATCCCTCGGGGCCGCCGTCTTCAGCGGTGCTTTTCTTCTCAGAAACGCCTAGTGCCGAGCAGAGTACATACATAACTTGGCGAATTCGCTACGATAAATTAAATCAGGTATTTTCCGCCTATGTGATCGACGGCAACTTTAGTCGTCTGGTAACCTATTACACAGGCGTTGACTTCACCAATTTCCGAATAGCACTGCTACATTCAAACGACTACAGTGGTGTTAATACAGACGTATGGACAATATTTCCGGACAGCACTCCGCCTTCACCCGATCCTATGACCTGGTTCAGTCCGCCGTACGCAGTGGGTACCAGTCAAATCGATATGATTGCTACTACAGCGACTGACGATACTCCACCGATTAAATATCAGTTTGAGGAGGTTACTGGAAATCCTGGCGGCACTTCGTCTGCATGGCAAACCTCTGTAACTTATTCCGACGTTGGTCTCCTAGCTAATACTCGCTACGGATATAAGGTTAGAGCTCAAGATAGCGCAACGCCGCCTAATACGACAGCTTACTCGGAAATAGCCTACTGCTACACGTTGATACCTACGCCGACTCAATGTAAAGCTTACACGCCCACCACAACCAGGGTGAACCTAGCTGCGCAGGGATCATTCCCCAACCTTAATGAAGGATTAACAGGAGTGCAGTTCCAAGACATCAGCGGCCAGTGGATTGGAGAGTGGAAACTAAACCAAACTACCGACACGGCCACAGGCCTTACACCGAACACTCTATATACATTTAAAGTTAGAGCGCGTAATGGCGACGGCATTCCTACAGATTGGTCACCTCAGACCGCATCTATTAGAACGCTCGCTGCACAACCGATCGCAAAACCATACAACCCCGTAACCACGCAAAGCATTAGGGTTAATTGGGATCCCAATGGAAATCCTGATGGAACCGAATACTTCTGCTGGGAAGACACAACTGGCAAGAACTCCGGCTGGATTACACAGACAAGCTGGACTTTGACAGGTCTTGAGCCGAACACTGTTTACAACTTCCACGTCAAGGCTAGAAATGCCGATGGGATCGAAACTGCGATAACCCACCTTGGCCCGGTTACGACCGGTGAGTCGATAGGCATGATAAAGCGTGGGCACAGTCCCGGCGAAATGGTTCGTATGTCCAGTAAGGTCGTAACGGCAGTTTTCCAACAAGACCTGTTAATATTCGTGCAAGATTGGCCCGATATTACCAAGCCTTGGGGCGGCTTAGGCATCGGCGTTCGTTGGCCATATTTCGGCATGATCACTGTCAGCGAGGGGGATCTGGTAGACATCGTCGGCACGCTCACATATAACGACCCACCTTACAACCAAGAGCTAATAGTATCAGCTGACCAGATCAACAAGATAGGCGTGGCTAGCGCAATTGTTCCGTTCGGAAGCATGGGCCGTAGCCTAGGTGGAGGTGAATTTGGCAACCAACCTGGCCTATACGATAACACAATCGCGGATCCACCAAAGCCCTCCTATGGACTTAATATTACGGGAATGCTAGTAAAAGCGTGGGGCAAGTTGATTGAATCGGATCCGTCAACTGGCAGCGTTTGGATAGACGACGGATCACAACTAAACGATGGTACAATGCCCGAAATTTCAGGCATCCGAGTTGAGTTGCGGCACCTTGGCGGTATAGGGATTATCCCGAAACAAGGATACATATCTGTTACTGGTATTATGAGATGCTACGTAAAGGAGCCAGAAGGATTAAATGTTAGAGTGATTTGGCCGCGAAAACTATCTGACTTGGTCGTACACGAATAACAATCTAAACAACAATGGTCCGGGACGCAACGTCCCGGACCATTGAAGCAAGCTTCTCGCTAGCCAGAAAATTTATTTACAACGCCCTTACATAAGCATTTCCCGGAACTCTCTTTACCACGCCTTTCATCTCCAATATAGTTAGAGTGCCCGCAACCATTGGTGCCGAAAGACCGCTTTTCTCGATGATTTCGTCAACCAGCATAGGTTGGAGCGAGAGAAGCGAAGCTATTGTGCGTTCCTGTTCATTGCTAAGTGATTCTATTGGAAGTAACATCTGACGTGGAGAGCCATCTCCATCATCGACTCCCAGCTCCCTAAGAATATCCTCTGCGCTTTCGACGAGCTTTGCGCCGTCCTTAATTAGTTCGTGACAACCGCGATTGCGTTCGTCGTCCACGTTGCCAGGAATAGCGTACACGTCCCTACCCTGTTCGGCAGCATAACCTGCTGTTATCAAAGCACCGGATGCCTTAGGGCTTTGACAAATTAAAACTCCCAAACTGATTCCGCTGATGAGTCTGTTGCGAGGTGGAAACCTCCACGGCTCAGGAGATGCACCAAACGGAAACTCGGATATTACTGCTCCGCTCTCTGCAATGGCCTCGAACAGCTTCCGGTTCTCGGCAGGATAAACGACATCAACACCACAGCCAAGAAACGCAATTGTCCGACCTCCAGCTACAAGAGCGCCCTTATGAACCGCCGTATCTATGCCTCTTGCGCCGCCGCTCACTATCGTAAGCCCGCGCCCTGCCAAATCTCTAGATATTCGCTCTGCAACAGAAAGCCCATAGAATGTAGCTCTTCTTGATCCCACAATGGCTACTGCAAGCTTATCGCCTTCGGTAAGACGCCCTTTGACGTAAAGCACGACTGGAGGATCATAGATCTCTTTAAGCCTTTCAGGATAATTCTCATCAGTAATAGGAATAAGCGTCACGCCTAATTTATCAAGGAGTTGTAGATCGCGCTCAACAGCAGCAGGCATTGGTTCCAGAACTTTGGCCAAACCTTTTGGAGTAAGCTGCTCTACACTCTTCAGCTCAGCTTCCGAAGCCTCGAAGACAGCTTCAGGACCGCCAAAACGCTGAACAAGCGCAGCGGCAGTCCTTGGTTGAAGCTCGAGTCGGCTTAATCGAAGCCAGGCTCTCAACTCACGTTCGTTCATCAAGCGACGTCCTCAATATCCCGCGGGCGGAGGTGCTGGCGCAGGCATTCCTGAATCCGGTGATGTCGGTGGCATAGGTGGTGGTGGGGGCGGCGGCATCTCCATACCAGGTGGCATAGGAGGCATGATCGGTGGTGTTTGTGGCTTAGTAGGCGGCTGCGTTTTCTTAGTAGGTTCTTTTTCCTTCTTGCCAGGTTCTGTCGCAGGTGCGATGCGCCTCGGCGGCGGCAAACTGGAATCGGCAATAATATACCAGTCCTTAGTAAGCAAATTGCCTGCGTAATCTTTCGCGGTGACGGTAATTTTATGAATACCGTCACTAAGAACAACTGCCTGCTTTCCGTCACCACCCATTTCCGTCTGATAAGAAACCGCACTGGTAGAGATATCGAACAGAGCCTTATCCTTGGCATCCACAGGTTGGCCATCTAAAGCCATAGTCACGCTAAACGGATCTACACCGCTTCCAATATCGTAGATGACTGCGGATATCTTTATCGGCGGTGCTCCGGACATTCGCGTCCCATTTGCCGGTGTTATGTTAAAAATACCAGGCGGGATATGGTCAGGCGCATCGGGTGTAAAGCAATGCAAAACGCCGTCATCCGTGAGGACAAGTAACGCACCGTTGGAAATCGTTGGCGACGAAGCCGCATCGCAGTAAAGAGAATTAGGAGTTGTTACGATCGACGGAGCCACCGTATACCGCCACTTCAGACTTCCGTCAACAAGAGAAAACGCCGCGATAACTCCTTTCGAACCCGTAACCCAGAGCAAATCTCCAGCAATGATCGGACTAGACATAGGGCTAGATCCAAGGTCGGCTGGCGCTGCCCATTTGAGAATGGGTTGGCGCCCAGCCGCGGAATATGCGTATATTTTCTTGTCTCTACACGGCACGTATACGTCGTAGCCCAGCACAGCAGGAGTAGCAGCAACTTCTGCCGGCAACTGAACCATCCAGCGAAGCTGACCGCTCCTAGCTGAAAGACCATACATTGTATTGGCCACAGCTATGATTGCAATATTCTCGGAAATAACTGGCGATGTATCCGTAGGAGCAGCAGGCAATCTAAATGGCTGCCATCTGAGTTTGCCTGTACTTGCCGTTATTCCGTAAACATTGCCGTCCATGCAGGAAACTATTATCATGCCAGCCCCGACAGCAATACCTACAGCGATATCGTCCCGCACAACGAACGGTTTCCAAGCCATCTCTCCGCTATCTGCACGTATTGCGTATAAGCTGTTGTCATCACTGCCAAAATAGATAACACCGTCGACAACCACTGGCGGGCATCTAATAGACCCACGCGTCTGATAGGCCCATCGGAACGTTCCGGTTTTAAGATTAATGCAGTAAAGGTTCTCACCAGCGCCAAAGTATACATTATTTCCATAAATAGCCGGCGTTGCCTTCACCGAACCACCCAAGCCCTGATCACTCGGATAGCGCCACTTAAGACTTCCTGTTGCCAAGTCTACTCCGTAGACTCGATCACCACAAGCAAAAACTACCATGTTACCGGCAACAACCGGTGAAGCGGGATTGTTCTCGAATTTATTGCCCACGTGTTCCCAACTGAGCGCCAAAGGAAGTCGAATTTTTTCTGAAGTGCTTCCCGTTTGACTAGCATTGTAGCGAGCCATAAGAAAATCTGACCAGGCTATCGAATTAGAAGCCACAAACAGCAAAATTGCCGCAACTATAGTGCGGATATAAACCATGAGCATGCCTCCACAGCAAAGCAAACACGCATAAGCCGAGATGATTATACTGCTGAGGTCTATGACCGTCAATGCGTGGTTTAAAACGAACAAAAAGCAACGTCGTTCTAATCGCTTAGACTTCGATGTCCGAAGCGCGGTTCCGGGTCAAAGTTATTTTTTTGAATTACAAGTAGATTTGCAAAACGGCAAATGCGTCTCCCATAATCATCAAATATCAAAACAATATGATTACCTTTACGGCACCAGTCTCGGCCTTGTCTTCAGCAACACGAAACGCTTCCAAGGCATCATCAACGGCAAATCGATGCGTGATTATTGAGCAAAAGTCAGTTTCGCTATTTTCAAGGAGAGAAAGCGCTTCCCAGTAATCCGAGTATTGAAAGTTACACGAAGACTTAATCGTTCTTTCCCCCGCCAGCAATATTGTCTTGAAGTCTTGCGAGTCGGAAGTAACTGTCATTGTCACGTAGGTGCCCCCTCTAGCAAGCAAAGGCAAGTAGGTCATTAAAGGCGCTCCGACTGTATCTATGATCGCTTCTGCTCCGTGTCCTCCGCTGAGATCTTTAATAAGATCGGCAACGTCTTCCCGCATTGGGTTTACCGCGTAGTCCGCGCCCATGCATTCCGCCACGGGCAACACGGAATCGCAGATATCCAACAAGACAACATATTTTGCTCCGCGTGCTCTCGCAACTGAAACAGCCAGAGCTCCAACAGCGCCACCTCCTACAATCAGTACCACGTCATCTTCTCGAACGTTCGCAGTCTTCACACCATGCACAGCGACTCCTAAAGGGTCAAGAAGAGCACCAGCTTCATTTGAAATAGTCTCCGGCAAGAGCACAAGCCACTTTTCATTGACCGGTACATACTCGGCCATTCCGCCATAGTAGTAGTCCGACTCGCCCCACCCTGCACCGTGTCCAAGATGCTGCGTCTCAGCACATAAATGCTCTTCCCCGCGTCGGCAGTATATACATTTACCGCAAGTACCGAAGGCTACAATCGCAACACGTTTGCCTACGAGGTTTACGTCGCACCGCGATCCAACTGCCTCGACCACACCGGTAACTTCGTGGCCGAGAATAATGTTCGGTGGATTGGTATGCTTTTCCCCAAGGGTTTGCTTCGCCCACGGATTGTCACCACGCAAATAGCGAATGTCGCTTCCACATATTCCGCAGTGAGTGGTACGAACAAGCACCTGATCAGGCGACAACTGTGGGACGGGAACTTCGCACACTGCCAGATCATTGGTATTGCGAAGAACTACAGCTTTCATAGGTCTATCTTAGCGAAAATAATAGGCAACCAACAATAGCCTTAGGCCGGTGATAAAAGATACGAACATTGGAAGAATAGAACAATCGCTGGGTTTGTTTTTCTATTGTAACAACCTAAGATTCTATATTACCTCTGCCTGCTCGACTTGATGATCGAGATTATTAGCCAAATACCGAAAATAGTAGCCACGATATAACCTACCACTCCTAGAGTAGGAACTCCAAACCAGCCTCCATCAGTAGATTTTCCCGTCGCGGCGATGATTGACGAACCCACAATCGTTCCTGCAACTATAAGGGCTATTGAAATTCTGTTGGAAGCGCTGCGAAAGTTGTCGCCAACATATTCTAGCCCCAAATGCTTGAACTCCAACCTGAAAGTGCCCTCAACGGCCCTGCGTATAAGTCTCTCCATCTGCTCGGGAAGCGCGATTATTAAGTTACGTAAAGAGATCATAGAACTATAGAATTCGGTCATTACATTCTCCGACCTAAGCTCGGTCTTGACTGCTTTGCCTACGTAGCTGCGGGCGATTTCGGTGAAGTTAAAATCGGGATTTAGTAACCTGCAGATACCTTCTATGCTTGTAAAAACTTTACCCAATACAGCGAAGATCACAGGCAGCCGAATTTTGTTCTCAGCAGATACATCCAATACTTGCTTGAGCAGCACGCCCATGTTTACCGATCTCGCAGGAAGACTGTAATAACTTCTAAGCAGCTTTGCTAATCCCCGAGTGAGCTTTCGAACATCAACATCGTCCAACGCTATGCCTATGTCTAATATTTCATCAGCCAACGCACGCGTGTTTTCTTGCTCAAACGCCATAAGCATGCGAATCGCTGCCGCTTTGTTTTCCGGATCAAGCCTACCCACCTGACCACAATCCACAAGTAATATCTCTCCGGAATCCGATACTAGTATATTGCCAGGATGTGGGTCGGCATGGAAAAAGCCCTCAACAAACACCTGTTCCAGAAATCCTTTTGCCAACCTATCGGCAAGTTCTTCACAACTGATTTTCGTTGAAGGCCGGTATCGAACCTCGCTTATTTTGGTGCCGTGCATTTGCTCCAGAGTTAGTACACGGCTAGTAGTAAAGTCCCAATAGACAACAGGAACCCGCATACCAGTGCCTCGAGCCAAAACTTCACGCAACCTGTCAGTATTGCGTCCTTCTCGAGTAAAATCCAGCTCCTCGCGGATGGTAGTTGCAAACTCATCGACAATGTCGATTAGTCCATATATGCGCGCTCTCTCCCAACGCCCCTCAAGAAAACGCGCTCGTCGATAAAGTATATCTATGTCAGTCTCGACTTGCTCGCGTATGCCCGGGCGTTGGACTTTGACAATGACCGGCGTACCATCCATAAGAACTGCACTGTGCACCTGTGCAAGAGAGGCTGCTGCAATTGGAACATCGTCGAACCGGCTGAACAACTCCGATACAGGTGCGCCAAACTCGACTTCAATGACTTCACGAATCACAACAGCTGGTAAAGTGGTAGCCGTATCTTGCAGCTTAGCAAGCTCCGAAATGTAAGGTTCAGGCACGATGTCGGGACGTGTGGATAGCAACTGGCCTAATTTAATAAACGTAGGACCAAGTTCCTCCAGCATCTCACGCAGATGAACAGAAGCTGCTTCCATCCGGTCCACACCCGGATGGTGCCCTAAGTACTCGGCCAGTCCAAGTCGATCAAGCACCCAGCCAAAACCATGCCTGGCTAGAACAGCAGCAATTTCAGTATAGCGGCGAAAGTGTCGTCGGCTTTTGCTAAGCATCAACAAGCATCCACTTGATTTTCGTTAGTTACTTCAGTTACTTCCCCCTCAGTCGCCTCCACAGAAGCCTTGCCGACTACCGCGCTGCGGAGCTCCGTCACCGTTCTCTCCAATGCAGCTATGCGCTTTTCAAGAGCTTCTACCCTTGGAGCTTCAACCGCCCCCACTTGCTGTAACATGCGTGATAATTGCTCTCGCATCCATTCTTGGACAGTTTTCTTCTCTTCTTCAGCCCGCTTAGACATCTCGTCTACGAACTTCCGAGCTTCCTCCGAAGTCATCTCTCCTTTAGAAACCATTTCGTCTGCGAACTGCTTGATCTTCTCCGCGCTAAACGCGGCAGCCCCTATGCCGAATGCAAAGGTTTTTTTGAGCATTTCAAGCAAATTCACCTGATTTACCTCCTCTGGAGCGTTTGGTTCATCGCAAATAGATTTATGTCATCATCGAACCCAGCACGCCCGTTGTCGTTGTTTGCGAGTTAGTGCCCATAACACAGCACAAAATTCCCTACCTCGAGAAGCATCCTTGATGTAACCCTCCCAAACTGATATGAACCTGCAAGGCAGACTTGGTAACTCATCAAGACTCCCGATGCCAGTTCACTCGGGCGAGCTTGGTATCTTCAGACCACTTATACTCTACCTCTCCATCGTAAGCCTTATAAAGCGCCCTGCCAATCCTCTGTGCCAACTTCTCATTGGTAGTGGTTATTTCCAATGCATCGTCCACATTTTCAATACTAATAACTCGTTCGAGAGGATTGACGCTTTGAGCTTTGGTGGCTTCATTGCGGATCAAATTCATTATCTCTTCTTTGTGCTCGTTAAGAAATTTGCCCGAAAGTCTTAACACTCCACCTGGTAGCTTATCGCTGTACTTGCGGCAAGCGGGACAAACTACCATATGAGGCTCACTAGCAGGTGAGTGTTCTGATTTGGTTGGCAACTGGTCGGGATTATACCACCTACCCGCCATATACACGTCGCCACATCGCTTGCATATACTATTTTCTGCAAGCTGTTCGTCCAAAATGTAGGGATCTGAGTTTGACTCAACATTGCGTCGAATGTGAACAGGTTCACTGGTAACTTTATAGTGGAAGCGCTCAGGATTTTTCAAAGTCGCTAAACCTCCTTTCGCGCAGGTGAATTGATGCGGTTCAATCTATAAACACACTACCCGCTACGCTAACAATGCTAAACACCGATGAGCTTGTAACTTCGTATTTTGTTGCACGGTAAAAAATATAACGTCAAATCGCATCTTATTACCGTGCGGAAATGATAAGCCACCACCCTACAATAGCCAGCATACATGCCACAATCGGTATTAACGCATATTGCAACGGCAAAAACACTAGCGAAACCGCGATGAGCGCTGCAACTGCAGTAAGAATTAGGTAATATCTGGCAATCCTCGTCTTTCCTCCGATCAGCCAACGGGTAATTGCATTATCGTAAGGTAGCGCCTACCCACAACGAGAACATGTCTTCGCCCTCGGCGTGTTCTCTGTAAAGCACCACTTGCACACAGGACTTAGGGTATTGCGAAGGCGCCGTTCCTTGACCCACTTATCGAGCCTATAGCGACACTCCAAACCTGCACCCATGTTAACGGCTACCTGCATTTCATCAATTGCTCTATCTAGTTCGCCTAGATTATAGAGAGTCTCTGCGAGATACTCACGTGATCCTAAATTTCGTGGATCAAACTGAATGACCTGCATGTATTCTTGGCACCTGCGTTTGAGAAACGATCGCGTTCCGATCTGAGTATGATTGTAGATGAGATATGCTGCCCCTGCAGCGAGAGGTACAAACGCAAGCACGACCTGCCAGAATTCTCGAGAAGCAAACAATCCGAAGATAAGGCCACCAAATACCACTGTTAAAAGAATCGCGTCGGAAGCCTCCAAGGCACCATCGGCCCACCATCGCATTACCGCCAGGATGAATAACGATGCCAGAACAACACCAACAAGTATCATTGCCAAAACCTTAAAGCAGCCTTATTTTTGATCGCAGTCAAGAACGCAAATTATTCAGTTCTACATCGATCTTTATACTTGCAGCAGACTGAGTTGTGCCCTGCTTGTCGGCGACATCGCATTCCACATGTGATTTAAGCAGCTTTCCATCAGCAAGTGAGAACATGCTCTCTGCAGAAGCTTTCATAGTTATCGGAGTATTCTTATCGGCTGACGACGGAACACGTGTAATCTCCTGTTTGACTACGGCAGCCTTAATGTTGCCGACGATTTGGACATCTTTCAAATTGTTAACGAACTTATAGGTATGTCCTAAACTCGGAAGCGTAACCATCGATTCCCATGAGCTGCCGACTTGACGAGGAACGTTACCTCCAGGCAGATAAAAGAGGATTATCAAATTGCTATAATTTATGCCGGGCAGCATTTGCATTAATTGCGGATCGGGGAGACCAAAGATATCTGTTATTTTCCAGCTCTTATCTATAAGCAGGGTAAGTTTAGGATATAAGTCCGGTGCCAGTGCGAGCTTTTGCTCCTGAGCGGTTACTTCTCCTTGGAGAAGACTTATCTCAAGAGGAAGCAGCCCGTCACCTTCACGCCGTAAGTATCGGTGTCTTATCTTGTAAGAGAACACAGCATCGATGTCAGTAGGCTGTCCCGGTTCGAGCGGCAGCTTGCCCTTTACCACTGCGGTGACTTTATAGTCCCGCACTTCGTGGGGTTGGACACTTGTGTTCACAACCACCTGATTCGAATCAACCACATCCGCACATACGCTCTGCCCTAATACAAGCATTACTAATATAACAAACTTAATGTATCTCATTTTTGCCTCCGTCCGACCTCATCTACGGTTGACAATAGTATAAGGGTTCCATCTCTATCCTATTTGTTATTCGACAAATATCAGTCTGCCCATGCTCAACTTGCCCCAACTCGCATATTTTTCTACGCGCCAAAGCTTTTCGGAGATTCGATCGCCTTTGTCTGAATTGTCCAATTTTATATCGAAATCGATCACTACACTAGCTTTTGGTTGAAAGCCGTCTATTTATTCACTACGAATTGCCGCTTCAAAACGCCATCCTTTTTGGACGTTGCGCATTTGCAGTAAGTAACAGTTTTACACATTCTTACGATGGCGGGCTATTGCGTTTTCTGTCGGCAAAAGCAATCCGTAGTCGGCAAACACTCACAGCCGCTCCGCGAGCAACTTCAGGCATTCAAATTGTCAGAGCGTATTATTGATCTGTAAAATTTTACAGATAAGTATAAGGCACAAAGCGTACACCCTGGAATGCATCTCTCAAACCCATCTATTCTTGTACAAGAATTTCCCTTAAAATCACTATTTCTTGTACACAACTGACATTTCTCGAGTGGCATTTAGCCAGTCCAAACGAATATAATTAGCGAGGTTGCCGTCGTTAAGACCGTATGCCGTACCATATTTAGTTCGAACAAACACGTTAGAAGAATGTGTCGCATTAATAACTTGTGCAAGTGTGTGCGCATTATCTTTAACAAACTTGTATAAGTTATAGAGTAAACATAAAGCGTGCCAAGATTCCGACGACAATCGATCATAAAGACTTGGAGATAATTCATATATAATGCGTTCAAAATCGGCACCTTATATCCCGGGCGAAGAAGAATCCTCCAAGTTCACTATCAATCGTCGGACATCAACCGGCAATTTTTAAATACCGGAACTATCCATCTACCGGATTCACCAGCCTCTAATCACCTTTGAGCTGCACCATTGACAACCTAGTATCTATTCAACAAACGCGTACACTCCGTACATTCCGTGCATATTGTCGAGTAGTCGTCGGCTTGCTATGATTAGCCAATCATTAACGGTTCTTTAACGCCGATTTGTTTGCTCTACGCATTTAGCCGACAAACATGCTATAATGCGAATGATGGTTCTTTATTGGACATCAACTTAATAGTTTTTCGGGAAAGGTCGAGGTAGGATAAATGAAAAGATCGAACGACGGCTTCACTCTAATTGAATTGCTCGTAGTTATCGCTATCATTGCCATATTGGCTGCAATATTATTTCCTGTATTCATAAACGCTCGCCAGGCAGGACGTGCCGCAAGCTGCAAGTCTAATCTTAGACAACTTGGAGAAGCCATGCACTTATACCTCGACGACTGGTTCGGTAAGATAAGTGACCTATCTCGCGCTGGTGTATGGGGATATCAAAATCCCGGTAAGGAAACCCAAGGTTGGTCTGAGCTGCTATACAATTATCACAAAAAGAACGACATCTACAGATGTCCATCCAGGTCAGTAAACTACGCTTATTCCATGAATGAAAACATAGAGAACCTGCCTATAGGCGGGCCCAAAAGCCCTTCGAAGTTCATAACCATATTTGAATGCCCAGGTAGTGGGCACATTACTTTCCGCGTCCATCCGAGAATGAATAACTGGTATAGCCCAGAAGGCGAACTTCTCCGTTACCTCACGGGCGATTCGGATCAATCAAACGGGAACTGGTATAACGGCGGCCAAGATGACGGCAAGTGTTATGGAAACAGTCGAACACTAAATCCCCAAGACAGCTATGAAAACCACAAGTGGGCTCCACAGAGTAAGGCGTCTGTTAACCGCAATCCGTGGGAAGATAGTCGCTACTACGCTTACCTTCTCTTCCCTGGACCACACAATGGGACTGCAAATGTTCTATTTTGGGACGGTCATGTCGTAGCTTACAATGACTGGGCTTGGGGTAGGATGACGTTCAGAACGGATCGTTAATACATAGGTTTAAGTTCGCTTGCACCAATAATAGGCTTGTCTAACAACCTCGTCCGCTTCTTCCTCACTTCCAACCCAGATGGCGATATCCAATCCCTCTGGACCAAGCTCCTCAACTATTGTTCGCGCCTGGTCGACTGTTCCACCGCGAATCATACAGCTTTTGCCAGCAGCTCGAATCTGTCGGTAGAGGGGTATATAACAAGGATCACAAGCTAATGGCTGTCCGGCACCTGGAGTCCATTGAATTGCATTGAGTTCCTTAATCGAAAGCAGCAAATCCAAATGCTGCAAACAACAATGACCGTCAAGATGGAATACTGAGTAATCCAGCCTGGAACACTGTCGGGCCAGATATGGAACTACGAACTCTTCGAACATCTTAGGACTAATCATGGCAGAGAAATCACACTGGACTTTCGCTACCTTGCCTGGGCCCCAGGTCTGAAAAGCTGAAAAGCAACTTCCGCCGTCCTCGTCTTTGATTATCTCGTAGAGTCGATCATAATACTCAAAATACGTATCGACGAGCTTTTCCTGGAAACGATGCACATGATCTGGAGCGTCCACCAAGTATAAAAGCAGTTCGTCGTTGCCTACAAGGCTGGAGATAGTGTCTAAGCCCTCGATCAGATCGGGAAAGCTAACAAGCGCACGGTCTTTGAGTCTTTTAACTCCTTCGTGCGCCAGTTGTAGGCTGAATTTCCAATATCGATTATCCTCGTTATAAGTAGGCACCTGGGCTGTTGTTATATCATCAATGCACTTGCCGTACCAGACCGTGTTAGGTTTGAAGGTCGGCACCGCTCCAAGATATAGAGACATCGTGCCTGGCCCAATGTTAGTGTCCAAATAGGCAAAAGCATCGCCGCCGTAGTAGGTATGCGCCATCTGGTATTCGAAGCGTGCAATACGCCAGTCGACGTCCAACCATAGCTCCTCCATCGTGGTTGGTTCAGCCGGCGGAGAAACGTTTTTCACATCTTTTCTAGGCGCTAAAACTTGCAACAAGACGCGATCTTCAACCTCTCCATGCCACCAAGCAGCAAAACGTTTTTTCGATCGATCCCAATCGGATTTGATCATCAATCTACCCCCTTGGCATGTACAATACAATCAGTTTAACATTAGCCCGTTAAGTTATACAAGCTTGAAAGTTTTTATCTCAAACGGCCTCATTTCGAACGAGAATTGGCCATCTTTTGAATCGACTTGGTTTATATTCCTCTCCATAAGGTCGCATTCGTAGACCCTGTTGAATGGCACTTCGACCTTTACATTCACCAAAGCTCGCTGATTATGACATTCATAAAATCGAAGAATCTTTGCATCTTCTTTTTCTGCCTTTTTAACTGTTTCTAGAACGACATTCTCAGCATCTACCGAGAAGAACGACTTTTGCTTAGGCAGATTGCCTTTTGAGGGTTTTGCAAATTGAACAATCAGAGGCACATTTAGTTCATAGCCGCGTCGAACAGTTTGGGCTTGGATATAATCGCCTGAATGAGGCATCAACGAGTATGTAAACACATGCTCACCCATATCCGCAGCCTCGTCGGGATCCTTGGGCGAGCGAAGCAGCGTAAGTCGCATTGTTGTGCCCTTAGTGTGGTGACCGTATTTGCAATCGTTCATCAAGCTGACACCGAAATCTTCTTCGGAAATATCCGCCCAACGATGTGCGGCGACCTCGAACTTCGCCACGTCCCACGAAGTATTGGTGTGGGTAGGTCGCTCAACGTTCCCAAACTGTATCTCGTAGCGAGCTTTGGATGTGTTCACATCCACCGGGAACGCAACCTTGAGACACTTATGATCTTCATGCCAATCGACCCAAGTTTCAAAATCAATACGTGGTATGTTCTCGTAAATAATCATTTTCTGTTTAAGTAGTGACTTGCTGAACCTACGTGTCATCATGACCGCAGCCGACACCGGTCCTTGCTCAACGATCTCTATACTCTCAAGATCAGTGATATCTTCCCACTTATCGTCATAGAAAAAGTCAATATCCCAAGCATCAAAATCGTTGGGTTTATCTTCGAATAACTGCAACAGGTTGCCCTTTTGACCTGGCAGAAGAACCTCACGACCTGTAGACTTCTCGATTATGGATGTGATCAAACCCTTCGCATCTAACGCAATTTTAAAGAACCGGTTCTCCAGACCGCGTTTGCTAACCCTCAAATTGCTCTCAAACTTACCTGGCGCTTTGTTGATCAATCGATAGACGGCATATCCCATTGAAGGCACAGTAACTATGAATCGCAAGCTGTCTCCAACCACTTGCGAAACGGTCTCGTTCCCATACGGACTGACAACCTTATAATCACCCTTGCTCGGAAGCTTTATGGTCGCAACATCCACACGATCCCAGGGAAGTGTGTTCATCACGATCAATGCATCACCTTCACCCGCAGTGTCTATGTGATCGGCCAGCTTCGCCAACGCGTCATTTGCGATCCTTTCACCGACTGCCAGTATTTCGGGATACATCTGATCGGTCTCTTCATAAACCGCACGGATTGAGCTCCCTGGAATCACGTCATGAAATTGATTGCACAAGATTCGCTTCCATTCCCTAAGCAGCTCTTCGCGCGGATACTCTAATCCTAACGGCTCAGCTATTGAGCTTAGAAGTTCCGCATCTCTATACAAAAGTTCTGCTTTTCGATTATAGCGCTTGTTGCGTCCTTGGGTAGTATACGTGCCGCGATGGAGCTCAAGGTAAAGCTCGCCTGACCATTCAGGGAGGTCAGGACAGCCGTCAATCCTGTGGAAGAATTCCGATACTTTCATTTGCTTGCAGCGTGGAAGCCCCTCGAGATTCTTCATACGCTTCAAGAACTCAAGGTGACGTCTATCAGGACCGCCTCCGCCATCGCCCCAGCCGTAAGACAGTAGAGACCAATCACAACGATCTTTTTCCGCAA
>Ga0197142_1000111_pt1 | contig 68369 bp, 70 predicted proteins | sample GBS60_MetaG_FD_148614 | JGI IMG/M metagenome (GOLD analysis project Ga0197142, IMG submission 148614) | Sediment microbial communities from Great Boiling Springs, Gerlach, Nevada, United States - GBS 60_MetaG | ecosystem: Environmental > Aquatic > Thermal springs > Hot (42-90C) > Sediment... | reverse complement strand
ACCACTATAATAAAAATATGCTTTACGTATTTATAATTTTTTTTATTTTTTTATTAATTATTTCTTTATTTTATTTTTTATTTAAGAAAAATATAATTTTAAAAAACAAAGAAAAAGAAAAAAAAGAAATCGAAGAAAATTTGATTTATTTTGAAAAATTTAACTCCATATTTACTCAATTTAGATCAGATTTAGAAACTAAAATAGAAAATATTCATAAAGAAATATATAGTAAACTAGAAAAAACAACAGAAAAAACAGCCAAAATTGAAGAATTAGCAAGAATATTAGAGAGCTATACTTTTGATATTAAGAAATTGAATGAAACCTTAACAGGAACAAAAACAAAAGGTAGTTTTGGCGAATTTTCTCTTGAACAAATTTTAAGACTTTTACCTAATAATATTTATGAAAAGCAATATAGAATAGGATTAGATTATGTAGATTTTGTTATCAAAATAAATGATCATTTGATACCTATAGACTCTAAATTTCCTTATTCTTACTTTGTTAAAATTTTAGAATCTCTTTCTGAAAGTGAGAAACTAAAATTTAAAAAAGATCTTATTAATTCTTTTAAAAAACATATTGATGATATAAATAGAAAATATATTTCACCACTTAAAGGAACCGTTGATTTTGGTATTTTATATTTACCGGCAGAGGGAATTTATAATGAAATTTTAAACAAGGAATACCAACAAATTTGGGATTACGCAAGAGAAAAATATGTTTTTATTACCAGTCCTAAAAATTTTGAAAATTTTATCTTATCTCTATCTTTTGTTTTAAAAAAGCAAGAATTTTCAAGAAATTTATTTTATATAATAGGCCAAATATCTCAACTTGAAAAAGATTTATTGGAAATAACGAAAAAGCTTGAGACAAGTAAAAACCAATTAACTAATAGTTATTCTAACTTAGAAGAAGTTTATAGAATGCTTAACAGGTTCTATTTTAATTTTAAACATTTATTAAATAAAGAGTATAATATTATTAAAGAAGAAAAAATTAAAAACCTTGTTTAAAAAATGAATATAGCTATTAACGGTTTTGGCAGGATAGGTAGAATTTTTTTTAGACAAGCTTTTAGTAAGGATAACTTTAATATTGTCGCCATTAATGATTTATCTGATCCTTTAAATCTTATTTATCTTCTTAAATATGATTCTGTTTATGGAAGATATGAAAAAGATGTTTATATTAAAGAAAATAAGTTCATTATAGATAATAAGGAAATTTTTATATTTTCAGAAAAAGATCCCTCGCTTTTACCATGGAAAGATTTAAATATAGACTTAGTAGTTGAAGCAACTGGATTTTTTACTAATTTTGAAAAAGCCAAAGTTCATTTAAGGGCTGGAGCTAAAAGAGTGGTAATTACAGCTCCTGCTAAAGATGAAATTACTTACACATTTACTCCTAATCTAGAAAAAGACTTAGATAAAATATTTAACCTTGGAGAACAAGGATTAATTACCTCTAATGCTTCTTGTACCACTAATTCTGTTAATCCGGTTATATATATAATGATGAAAAGAATGGGGGTAAAAAAAGCAATTCTTACTACTATTCATGCTTATACTAATACTCAATCTTTGGTTGATTCTATAAGTAAAGAAAAAGATTTTAGAAGAGGTAGAGCAGGGGCTTTCAATATTGTTCCATCAACAACTGGAGCAGCAGAAGCCACGGCAAGAGTTATTCCTGAAATGAAGGGTAAGTTTGATGGTATTTCTCTTAGAGTACCTGTCATTACTGGTTCTTTAAGTGATATAACTTTAGTTACAGAAAGAAAAACTACTGCTGAAGAAATAAATAGTATTTTTAAAGAAGAAGCACAAAAAGAGGAATGGAAAGATATTATAAAGGTTATCGAAGATCAAATTGTTTCTTCTGATATTATTAAGGAACCATATGGTGCTATTATTGATTTAACCTTAACAAAGGTAGTAGACGGAGATCTAGTTAAAATTTTTTCTTGGTATGATAATGAATGGGGATATTGTGCCATGCTTATCAAACATATAGAAAAAATATTTTTAAGATAAAAAATAATTTATGGAAAATATAAAAAATTTAGAAAATAAAAAAATAAATCAAGAACACGAACCTCTACTAGAAGAAGTAAATTTTTATGCTACAATTTTCTTCCCCTTGAGGGTTTGGGAGAAACAGTGTGTGAAAATTTTAAAAAATTTGCTATCAACCCAGAAGAGCAAAGTGAGGACAATTTCTTATTTTATGAAGATGATTTAGGTTTTTATGTTAATTTAATTAAACCTGAAGCCAGAAAACAAAAAAATTATATTGAATTAATTTTTAAAATTCATCAAATATTTGAATGGTAAACTATCTCTTACTTTATTCCTTATTATTACAATAAAACACCATTAGAAGATTTTAAGGATGAAAATAATGCGATTAATTATTTTATAAAATATTTTATTTTATTAAAAATACCTGAGAAAACATTTACTAATTACGTTGTTTTAGGTTTAAAAAACGGCAAAAACCTTGATCATATTTATTTAAGTAAAGATGATGATTATTTATATAGAATATTTGGTGAAGCTATTATTGTATCAAAGGTAGAAAATGCTGTTACCCTTAAAAAAATTTCTATACACTTAATGCCTAAAGAAAATAAGTTTATAATAAGAATTGAACATATAGAAAATGAAGAAATTAGAAATAAAGATAAAGAATGGGAAGAAAATGTTTTATCGGTTTTAAGAGAAAAATTTGGTGAGATGTTTGTTAATGATTATTTTTAATATAAAATTTTTTTAATAAAATTATATTTTTAAACAGGATGTAGTCCTATTAAATCAAGAGAGGTATTTTCTGCAAAGTTAAACATTAAATTCAAACATTGAATAGCTTGACCAGCTGTTCCTTTAACTAAATTATCAATGGCACTTATCAAAATAATTCTACTTGTTTCTGGATTTACTTTAAAGCCGATATCACAATAATTCGTTCCGATTATTATTTTAGGTTCAGGTAATCTATATAATCCTTCTTTTTGATTTATTATTCTTATAAAATATTCATCTTTATAGTATTTATGATATACCCTCCATAAATCTTTTTCAGTTAAATTTTCCTTAAAAAAATAAATAGTACTAAGAATACCTCTTACTAATTCAATAGCCGTAGCTGTTATTTCTACTTTTATATTTAATTGTTCTAAAATTTCTCCTTCATGACGATGGTTAAAAGCTTGATAGACTCTTACAACGTTATTTCTTTCAGGATGGTGGGTGCTTAAAGAAGGTTCTGAACCTGCTGCCGAGCTACCTATTTTGATATCAGCTATTATTTTATCTTTATTATTTAAAAAACCCTCTTTTACCAAAGGAAATAAAGTAAGAATAATTAAACTTGCTTCACAACCAGGACAAGCTACATATTTTGAATTTTTAATAATTTCTCTATTTATCTCTGGCAATCCATAAGAAAAATTTTTTAAAAGCTCAGGACACAAGTGTTCTTGATTATAATACTTTTTAAATATCTCTAAATTTTTTATTCTAAAATCACAGCCTAAATCAATTACATATTCAGACTTTTTCATTATTTCTTTCATAATTTTCATAGATTCTAAATTTGGCAAACAAACAAAAACTAAATCACATTTTTCTAATTCTTCTATGCTACAAAATGTTTTATTTAATTTTTCTCTTAATTGAGGATGGGGAAGGGAAACACTTTTTTTATAATATTTTCTACTTGTAATTTGGCCGACTTCAACATAAGGATGATTTATTAATAACCTTAATAATTCTCCAGCAGCATATCCTGATCCCCCTATGATACTAACCTTTATCATTTTTTTATATTATTTTTCCAAGACAATACTTGATAATTTCTGAACCAATATCTATATTTAATGTTTTTTGTATGTTTTTAAATTCAACAGTGTGATTAATTTCGTTTACCAAATAGCCGTTTTCAGATTCAAATATGTCTACCCCAAAAATACCTTCTCCCAAAATGTTTATTATTTTGTTACATAAATTAATAAGATCATTATTTAATTCACATTTTTCAATTATCCCACCTCTAGCAGTGTTTGATATCCAATGAGAATTTTTTCTATATACAGCACAAATTATTTGAGAACCTATTATTGTTACTCTGATATCTCTCCCTGGTTTTTCTATGTATTTGGTTGTGTAAAATATGTTATGATAAGGGCAGGATAAATATTTTTTATGCTCTAATATACTTTCAAAACAATCTTTATCATTTATTTTTGAAAGTAATCTACCCCACGATCCATATATAGGTTTTAAAACAAAAGGATAATCGCCTAATATTTTATTCACTTCCTCAATTAAATTTTCATTAAAAAAAACAAGAAAAGGAATGGTAGGAATATTGTTCTTGTAAAGAAATATAGAAGTTAAAAACTTATTAGCACAGATATTACTTATTTTTGAATTATTAATAACGGGAATATTAAAATTTTCAAAAAAATATGTAACTTGTTCTCCTATAAAATTAGAAATACACCTATTTATTAATAAATCAAAGTTAAAATTTTTCTGTGGCTCAAGAATTAATTTATCAGTATTTAATAAAATTAAATCAACTCCATTTTTTTTAGCTCCTTCGATTATAAATTTTTCATCTTCTCTTAAAATAGTATATACCAAACCTATTTTAGACATTTTAAAAATCATTCACCCCAGTCTTCTTCTATTTGAGGAGCTTCTTCTAATATTATTTGATTGTTTTCTATTTTTTTAACTAATAATCTATTGTTACAACTATTACAATTTATTAATTCATTTTCTTCTGGTATAGAGGAAAATTCTGCTTGACTTCCGCATATTGGACATTCTGCTTGGTACATTTTTGTTTTAGATTTTTTAATTTTAAATTAATTACGACCTTTAGATAAAAAATTTTTTTAAATAAAAAATTTTTGAAAAATAAAAATTATATTTTATTTTTTTTAAAAGTCAATTTCTATTAAAGAGTTATTTTTTATTTTTTCAAATTCAATATTATCTAATTCAACTGAGGAAACTATTAATAGATTTTTGTTTTTAAAAATTTTTAAAGTAAAATAATCTTCATATTTGTTAAAGGTTGAATTCAAAAAAATTTTTCTTTTAGATATATTGACAATAGCTAGATTTAAACCAATAATTTCTTCTGTATTTTTTTTAAGATAATAAATAAATTCTTTAAAAACATTAAAATCATCCACAAAGTTTTTATAAAATTTTAAAAATAAATTAAAAAGTTTTTGAGCCCCTATCTCACCCTCTATTTGTATTCTTACTCTTCTTAAAAACCCATTAAATAAAAATAATAAATTATCTTTATAGTAAGGCTGATTATGTTCTATTTTATTTTTAATAAATGGCAAAGAAGAACTTCTCACGTGTATTGATAAGAAATTTATTTTCTCTAATTTTTTATACTCTATTTCATCTTCCCAAATAGGATTTAATGATTTAAATATCTCAAAAATATTTTTTTTATAGTTTAAATAAAAAATACCCCATCCATCTTTTTGTAAATCTCCATCAGGCGTTAGAGACATTTTTGTCTTTTTTATAAAATCTTTAATATAATTTTTAGGATTAAATTCGTTCTTAGAGTGAATAATTAAAAATCTACACATTTTTTAAAACTTTTTTAAATATTTTTATAAAAAAACCTAATTCTTTTTTAGAAATAATTAAAGGAGGAAGTAGTCTAATTACGTTTTCGCCTGCTGGTATGGCAAGAACACTATTTTCTTGGAGTAATTTTAAAATCTCACTCCTTTTATCATATACTTCAATACCAATCATTAAACCCTTTCCTCTTACTTCTTTTATAAGAGGATTTTTTATCTTATTCAGTTCTTTTTTCAAAAATTCACCCTTTTTAAAAACTGAATCTAAAAATCTTTTGTTTAATATTTTTAAAATTTCTAGAGAGATCTTACAGGCCAATATATTGCCACCAAAAGTTGAGGTATGATAAAATTTAGGAATATTTTTAGCAATTTCATTTTCAACAATAACAGCACTTAAAGGTAATCCACCTGCTATTCCTTTTCCTAAACATACTATATTGGGTTGAATATTATACCACTCATAGCAAAACAACTTACCAGTTCTTCCAAAACCAGTTTGAATCTCATCTATAATTAAGATAATATTATTTTTTTTACATAATAAATATAATTCCTCTAAAAAAGTTTTAGATGCCAAATATATGCCCCCATCTCCTTGAATTGGCTCGATAATAACTATACCTATATTATCTATATTATCATTTAATATTTTTTTGAATTCACTAATATCATTATATTTAACAAAATTTACCCTTATTAAAAAATTTTCTATTCCTTTTTTATATTTTTCTCCATAAGTTAAGGATAAAGCCCCTAATGTTTTACCATGATAGGAATTTTTAAATGCTATAATTTCTCTTTTTTTAGTTGAAATTAATGCAAATTTAATAGCCGCCTCTATAGCTTCTGAACCAGAGTTTAAAAATATTACTTTTCCATTAATTCCACTTTTTTTGATTAATTCTTTTGCTAATAAATTTCTTATAGGATTTAAAAAACTACCGTGAAGATTAATCAATTCTGTTGCTTGCTTTTTTATAGTATAAATAATTTTTTTATAATTGTAACCCAATATATTGGCCCCGTAATTAGACATCATATCTAAATATTTTTTTTTATTTTTATCATATAGCCAGCAACCCCTACCTTTTACTATTTCTAATCCTCTATTTAAATAGATGTCTAAAAGATAATTATTCTTTTTTAACATAAGTACCTCTAAAATTTAAGGCATTTGTAATAGGATTTTTTATAGTTCCGTTTGATATAAATATTTCAATTCCTGTTTCTTCGATTATATTTTTTATATATAGTAATTTTTTTTGAATACCATAATCTATATTTTTATTATTAAGAATTTCTGCTATTTTATTTATGGTTAGATTTTTAATTAAAGCTTGATCATTACTCACATCTTCTAAGATACCGTCTTTGTTTATAAGATAAATTATTTTTGAAGGTTTAATCTCTTTGGCAATTACATAAACCAATTGATCATTATCTGTATTTAAAATTTCTCTATCAACACTTGTTACTGGTTGAGTTAAGACAAGAACATAGCCGTGGTCTAAGATAAGATTGATTAAATCCTTGTTTAAGGAAATTATTTTGCCTGTATAGTTATCGGTTATGAGTTTAATTTTACCATTAATTTTAGAGGTGATAATTTTTTTATTAGCTAAAACTAAATTGCCATCAATTCCTGTAAGACCTATAGCATTTATTCCTAATTTATTTAATAAACAGATAAATCTTTTTTGAGCTAAACCACTATAAGTCATAATTATTAAATCAATTATTTCTTGAGTAGTATAAACACTTTTGATTCCAGATTCAGATTCAATTGTTTTTACTTCTATATTTAATTTTTCTGCCAATTTATTTCTTAAATAATTAGCTCCTAAAACTATAATAATTTTTTCTTTTTTAAAATTGACTAAATCTTCGGCTATATAATTATAATTTATTTCACTAGAGCCGCCTATTTTTATTACAATCATTATTTAATTTAAAAGAATTTTAAAAATATAAAAAATTATAGAAAGTTGATTAAATTTTGAAATAATATCAAATTATTTAAATTTTAATAACAAAAGATAATAAAACATAAAGTCTATAAATTTTTATTAACAATTTTCTTATATATTATTTTTAATTGGTTTTTGCTTCTTCTTTATGTCTATGTATTTTAACTACAGCAAAATAAATGATAGCACCTAAAAGACCACCTATTATTAAAACTATAATCCACAAAACTTTATTTTCTATAGGATTTTTAATAACATCTATTAGCATCCAAAGCCAAAATACAAAAGATAATATTATTATCACAAAAATTAATATACCAAAAATCATTCCTGCTACACCAAATATAGAAAATATATTTTTGGCAAGCTGCCCCACTTGTTCACATGGAACCTCTTGGCCATTTATATAACATTTGCCAGGAGATTCAGATGGAATTTGTGCATAAGCGCTTATGTTTAAAAAAGACCACGATAAAATTATTAATATTAAAAGAGTAAAAAATAATAAGTTTTTCATTTTTAAAAAGATAAGATTAACAATCATTGTTATTATTTAATAATACGACCTTTATATATTTTTGATTTATTTATATTATTTAAAATACTATTATTAAAAAATTATTTTAAAATATGAGCGGCGGACGGGATTTGAACCCGCGACCTTCTGCTTGGAAGGCAGACGTTCTACCAACTGAACTACCGCCGCTTTTTAAATTTACTTAAATTATAACATAAAATAATGATTAAAATAAAATAAATATTAAATAAAGATTTTGACTTTTTTCATTTATTAAGATATAATTTGTTTAAGACAAATAATTAAAATTAAAAAATATAAAATGAAAGATAAGATATACGAAGCACTTGAAGATTTATTTAAAGAATTAACTGAAAGAGAAAAAGATGTTGTATTGTTACGATATACAATAAATTCTCCTGAAAGAAAAAAAATTAGTCTAGAAGAAATAGGCGATAATTTTAGTTTAACAAGAGAAAGAATTAGACAAATTCAAAATAATGCTCTTTTAAAAATAACTTCCAGGTTAGAAAAAAATGTTTTCTTAAATAAGGATTTTTTACTTTATTTAAATAAAATTTTTGGTAAATTTAAATTAAAACCAGAATCATATTTAAAAAATAAATTAGTCGAAGATTTTGATTTTAATTTGAAAGATTATAAAGTTTTTGTTTTTTTTATCAAGGTTCATAATAAGGTTTTTATTTATGAAGAAGATAAAAACTTTCGCTCTTTTATATATTTAGAAAAACACTACAAAGAAAATGTCAAAAAATTTTTAATCCATATCAATAAATTATTTAAAGAAAAGCCATTTTTTAAAGAAGAAGAATTTATAAACAAAGTTAAAAAAGAAATAAAATATCATTTTGATATAGACATACCAAACGAGGAAGTTTTAGAATTTTCAAAAATATTTAAGATTGTTTTTAAAAATCCATTTGGAGAAATAGGCAGTATATCTCATTATAGAATAGCGCCCAATTCTTTAATAGAAAAAATTAGAACATTGCTAGAAATAGAAGAAAAACCGCTACATTTTCAAAAAATTTATGATAAATTACTTGAAATAAAAAAAATAGAAGATGAATTTATACACAGGAAATGGAAAAAAAATTTTTCTTCTAGAACTATACATTCTACTTTAAATAATAATGACGATTTTGTTTTGGTTGGTAGGGGGGTTTATGCTTTAAAAGATTGGAATCTGCCAGAGGGGAAAATTTTTGAAGTTATGAAAAATATTATTAAAGAAAATCCGGGAATAGATATTAATGAACTAAAAGAAAAACTTTCTAAAGTTAGATACTTTACAGATAAAACTTTTTATATTTATACTTACAAATATTTTAAAAAAATAGGCAATAAAGTTTATATTAATTAGATGTTAGATTTTTTAAAATTTATTTTGGGTTATATTTTTTCTGTATGGTGGCTTATAGTGCCTCTTATGGTGTGGTTCATAGTTAAAGAAAAACATATTTTTATAAAAAGAATTACTTATAGAGCTGGGTTAAAATGGGTATTTTTGGAAATTAAAATACCTGAAAATGTTAAAAAAACCCCAGCAGCAATGGAAGAAATATTTTATTCCCTACATGCTATTTATAGAGGCGGTGACCCTTATTCTAAGTATATTCTAGGATTTACCCCACCTTTTTATGTTTTTGAGCTTATAGGTCATAATGGCAATCTAAGATTTATAGTTAGATGCTTGGAAAGATTAAAAGATTTTGTTTCAAGTAGAATTTATTCTCAGTATCCCGAAGCTATTATTGAAGAAGTTGAAGATCCTTTAAGTAGTTTGCCGTGGAAAATTCCCAATCCAACCTTTAATGTTTTTGGAACAGAATATACTTTTACCAAAAAAGAGGACGATAAGAATACTCCTAAGAATTATTACTCCATAAAAACTTATAAATTTTGGGAAACACCTATTTTAATGCAGGAAGAAAGAATAATAGATCCTATTAGTATTCTTTCTGAGGGTATATCATATCTTTCGGATAAAGAGTGGATTGTTATTCAAATAATGGCTATGCCTGTTTTAGGTAATGATAAAGAATATGGTTTAGAATGGGCAAAAAGAGGAGAAAAAGAAATAGATAAAATAATGGGCAAAAAAGAAGCACAAGAACCATCGCCATTTGATTATATTTTTGAATTTGTAAAAAATTTATTTTTAGCTTTTTTAGGACAAAAAATAGAGTGGAAAGTTGGCACCAAAGAAGCCACCAAAGAAGAAATAAATATTATGCAATTGACTCCCTATCAAAGAGAAGCAGTTGAGAATATACAGAAAAAAATATCTAAACCAGGATATTGGTGCACCATTAGATTTTGTTATATAGCTAAAAATGATATCTTTTCAAAATTTCAGGATAGAAATGTTAGTTTAGTGATGAGTATGTTTAAGGTTTTTGATAATCCTATTGGCAATGGCATAATTAGAGATACCAAAACTATAACTACTATTGATAGGCCTATACATGGTAAAATTTTTTATTATGATGAAAAAATATTTTTTAGGAAAAGATTTATTTGGCTTTATACTAGAGGTAGATTTCCAACAGATTTTGATTCTAATAGAATAATTTTAAACACGGAAGAACTTGCTTCTATTTATCATATACCACAAGAAATAGTTCCACCAACTGGTATTGAAAAATTTACTTATAGAAAAATACCGCCTTCTTATGAAATACCTCAGTTAGAATAGAGTAAAATTTTTATATTAAATTAAGAGAACCCTTAGAATCTCTAATTAATCTTTCAAATTGCCTTTTTTCTATTGTTTCTTGCTTAATTAAAGTTTTAGCAATTTTATCTAATTTATCTCTTTTTTGCAAAATAACATTTTTTGCTCTTTCTAAAGCATAATTAAGCAAACTAAAAACTTCTTTGTCTATTTCTTCTGCTGTTTTCTCAGAATAATCTTTTTCTACCAAATATTCTTTATAACCATAAATAATTTCCTGTTTTCTTCCCAAACTTACAGGCCCAAATTTATCAGACATTCCATAAGATGTTATTAATTCTCTAGCTAAATTAGTTGCTATTTTTAAATCTGAACTAGCTCCTGTAGTAATATCATTAAAGACTATAAGTTCTGCAGCATAACCACCAAGCATTACTGATAATTCGTCAATAAATTCTTTTTTAAAATAAAAAGACTTTTCTTCAAGAGGTGTTTTAAGAGTATATCCCCCAGCTCTTCCTCTGGCTATAATAGAAATTTTTTGAACAGGAGAAGAATAGGGTAAATAATGAGCTACAATAGCATGACCTGCTTCATGATAAGCAGCAATTTCTTTTTCTTTTTTAGAATAGACTTTTGATTTTTTTTCTGGTCCAAGAATAATTTTTTCTACAGCATCTATTAGCTCTTGTTGATCAATTTGATTTTTATTTCTTCTTGCTGCTAAAATAGCCGCTTCGTTACATAAGTTAGCTAAATCTGCACCAGAAAATCCAGGAGTTCTTTCTGCTATTTGTCTTGTGTCTATTTTACCTGTTTTTTTGTCTCTAAGATGTAATTTTAAAATCTCTTCTCTTTCATTAATATTGGGTAGATCTAAAAATATTTTTCTATCAAATCTTCCAGGACGAAGTAATGCTGGGTCTAAGACATCTGGTCTATTAGTAGCAGCAATTACTACAAGTGGCGTTTCTTTTTCAAAACCATCCATTTCTGCTAATAATTGATTTAAGGTTTGTTCTCTTTCTTCATGAGCTCCTGTTATGCCCATCCCCCTTATTCTTCCTATGGAATCTATTTCATCAATAAAGAGTATTGAGGGAGAAGATTTTTTAGCTACTGAAAAAGCATCTCTTATTCTGCTGGCACCAATACCTACAAATAATTCTATAAATTCAGAACCAGAGATATAAAAAAATGGAACATTAGCCTCTGCTGCTGTTGCTTGAGCCAAAAGAGTTTTACCTGTACCTGGAGGACCAACCAACAATACTCCCTTAGGCACTCTTGCTCCAAGAGATAAAAATTTTTGAGGATTTTTTAAAAATTCTATAACTTCTTTTAATTCTTCTTTTGCTTCTTTTAATCCTGCTACATCATTAAATGTAATTCTTTGTTTTTTAGGATCATACATTTTAATAGATGATCTTGAAAATGAAAAAATTTGTCCTGCTCCTTTTTGTGCTTGAGAAAACATATACCAGAAAAGACCTATTATTATTAAAACAGGCAAAAGATTAATAATAAGAGCTAAGATAAAATCTTGCCCACCCCTTGATTGTGTTTTAATTTTTAATTTTTGAATTTGCGAAGTAGAGATATTTAAGTCTTTGGCAATTTGCCAAAAACTTACATTAGTTTCTTTATTTATCTTATAAAATTCAGTGGGCGAAATATTAGCTAAAATAAAATTATCGCCTATAATTAATTCTTTAATTTCACCCCTTTCTATTAAATCCTTAAGTTCATAATAAGAAATTTCTTTGACTGTTTTATTAATAATAAATGAGGTAGAAATAAATAATAAAAAAGTAACTAAAGTAAAAGCGAGTATATAATTTAAAATTTTTTTATTCATTATAATTAATAGGGACTTTTTTAAAATATAATTTCTTTCTGTTGATTTTAATCAAAAATAATATTTAAGCTGATTTTTTTAACACAAGTTTTTTTTCTTTAGGATCTAATTCTAAAATAGTTAAAGTATATTCTTTATTTATTTCTAAATCATCAACATCCTCTAAAATTATACCTTTGATTTCTGGATTGCTAACTATTTCAGCTATAGCTAAAATATTACTATCCTTATGAATTATTTTACCAGTAAGATTATCATTAGGTTTATATTTTTCACTGAATTCAAACCACATTTGATCTATTAAATATCTTAAGCCTAAATTAACTCTATCTTTTTCAATTTTAAGAACTTGTGCCTTAATAATATCTCCCTTTTTAAAGTTTTCTTCTAAATTTTTTAAATTATCAGGTATTTCAGAAATATGAATAAGACCATCTATGGTTGGATTTTCACTAACCCTTACAAATATCCCAAAATTACTTAAACCCAAAACTCTAACTTCAATAATACCACCAACCTCAAGATTTTTAAGCACTTTTTGATATTCTTCTATTTTTGCTGCTCTTTCAGAAAGAATTATTTTGCCTGAATTAGGATCTAAGGTAATTATTTTTAAGGTCATATTTTTGCCCACAAAAGTCTTCAGATGATTTAATATCTTTTTTTTATCATTATTTTCAACTCTTGGATAATTTTCTGGAGAAAGTTGAGATACCGGTACAAAACCTTTGATATTTTCTATTTCTACAATTAAGCCACCACTATTTACATCTTTAATTTCTAATTCTATATTTTCTTTTTTTTCAAAAATTTCTTTTAGTTTACCCCATTTATTATTAAATTTAGTATCTTGTATTTCTATTTCAAAGTTTCCATTGCCATCATCTAAACCTATAATTTTTACAGTTACCTCTTTGCCTTCTTTTAAGTCTTTTATAATTTTTTTTGCTTTTAAATATTCAATTCCATATAATCTACCTACTCCATAAGGAGATAGGTCTACAAATAACTCACCCTTTTTTTGTTTAATAATTATACCTTGCAAAACATCTCCTATCTGTATTCTTTTTATCTTATTAAATTTTATTATTTTGTTTGTTTCTTGCATAAAAATTATTATAATATATAGTTACTATAATTTGCAAGTAATTTAATAACTTTTAATAACTTTTATAAGAAATGTTAGTAAAAAGAGAACATAATGGAATAAAAATGGTTTTAAATAATCAAGAAATTTATTTTGATATCGAATCTCCTTACAAAGATAAAATAAACTTTTTTACAGAACTTAATAAATTTGAAAATGTTGATAAAATTTTTAGTCTTCCTGGAGAATATGAAATTGAAAATATCCACTTTCAGGTTTTTAGTAGCAATAAAAATTTAGTAATAGTTGGTTTTTTTTCTGGTGTAAAATTTATTTATTTAAAAGAAGATTTAAAGGAAGAAAATATTAAAAATATTTATCAAAATTTTGGGGATATAGATATTATTATTTTAAATGGTAGGGTTGATAATTTAAAAGAAATAAAAAATAAATTTAATTCAATAATTTTAATAGATAACGGCGATAAAAATAATTTAAAGGCAGAAAAAGTTAAAGAAGTAAAAATAAATATTAAAAAACTTGAAGAAAAATATTTTGCTTTAGTATAATTTTAAAATTTTTATTGTGTTATAATATTAAGTTATGATAGATAGAGATACCTACATAAGAAATAAATTTAAAGCTTTTAAATACACCTTAGGGGTTTTTACTATAATTATGTTTTTATGGTGGTTTACTGGAGGTCACATTATTCCAGTTCTTGAACCTAATCCATCACCTGCTGAAGCAATTGGAATTGCTGCTGCTAATATATTTAAAACAGGATTAGCCAATATATATTCTTTCTTTTTAGAACTATTTGGTTTTTAACTATATTAAAATTTTAAAATTTGCCCAAAGAAGTTAATTATAAAAAAATTTTTATTTTTAAAATTTTTGATATTTATCTATGAAAGAAAATATTAAAATTTCAGAAATATCTAGAGAGTTAAAAGAATCATACCTAGATTATGCTTTAAGTGTCATAATTTCTCGAGCTTTACCAGATGTAAGAGATGGTTTAAAACCTGTTCAAAGAAGAATTTTATATGTAATGAAAGAATTAGGCTTATGGCCTAATGAAAAATTTACCAAATGCGCTAACATAGTTGGAAATACTATTGCTCGATATCATCCACATGGAGATCAAGCAGTTTATGAATCTTTAGTTAGGTTAGCTCAAGATTTTTCTATGAGGTATCCTTTGATTATAGGGCAGGGAAATTTTGGTTCTGTTGATGGCGATCCACCGGCTGCTTATCGATATACTGAAAGCAAACTTTCCTATTTTTCGGTGGAGATGCTTGCTGATGTAGAAAAAAATACCGTTAATTTTATGCCTAATTACGATAACACCAGAAAAGAACCTGTGGTTTTACCTTCTAAAATTCCTCAACTTATTTTAAATGGCAGTGTAGGAATTGCTGTTGGAATGGCCACCAATATACCCCCACATAACCTTACTGAAGTTCTTTTAGCAGTTAAATCAATAATTAAAAATCCTGATCTTAAAATAACAGAACTTTTAGAAATAATAAAAGGACCTGATTTTCCTACTGGTGGTATAGTTTATGGGAAAAAATCTCTTATTGAAGCTTATAAAACTGGAAAAGGAGGTATTGTTTTAAGAGGAAAGGTAAAAATAGAAGAAACCACGAGAGGTTCAAAAAGAATAGTTATTACTGAAATACCTTGGCAAACAAATAAAGCAGAATTAAATCGTCAAATTGCCAATTTGTCTGTTGAAAAGATTATCCCCCAAATTAAAGAAGTAAGAGATGAATCAAATAAAGAAGGAATTAGAATTGTTATTGAGGTTTCAGAAAAAGATGACAAAATAATTAATAATATTATAAATAAACTTTACAGATTAACTGATCTTCAGAAAAATTATTATTTTAATTTTATTGCTTTAGAAAATGGTCTTCAGCCAAAATTATTTAATCTCAAAGATTTGCTTTTAAGTTGGATAGAACATCGAAGAGAAGTAATAAAAAGAAGAACTAAATACGATTTAGAAAAAACTAAAGAAAGAATAGAAATTCTTGAAGGATTTAAAAAAGCAATTCAAAATATAGATTTAGTTATTAAGATTATAAGAAAATCAAAAGATAAACAAGAAGCAAAGAAAAATTTGATTTCAAGATTAAAAATAAATGATAGACAAGCAGAAGCTATTCTTGAAATGCCACTTCGCTCTCTTACTTCATTAGAAATAAAAAAAATAATCGATGAGTTAAATGAGAAATTAAAGCTTAAAAAAGAACTAGAGATAATTCTTAAATATCCTAAAAAAATAGATGAAATTATTACTAAAGAATGTGATGAGCTACTAAAAAAGTATCAAGATAAAAGAAAAACAGAAATTATCAATGAAGATCTTATATCTTTTAAGGAAGAAGAAGAGATTATTGATGAAGATATTATTCTCTTTATAAATAATAAAAAATTAATAAAAAGCTATAAAATAGATACACCTATAGAAAAAATACTAAAAAATAAAGAAGAAAAAGGCAAGCTATTTATTGTAAATACAAAGGAAAAAATTTTTGGATATTCTTTAAAAGGTAAAATATATTCAGTACCTGTTAAAGAATTTTATCAAACTAATAAATACTTTGAATCAAGCATAAAACTAGATAAGAATGATAATGTTATTGATGTTTTAAGACAAGAAAATAAAAAATATTTTTTGGTAATTACTAAATTTGGATTAGGTAAAAAAATTGAAACAGAAAGCTTTGTTAACCTTAAAAGATCTGGTACTCAAATAATTAAACTATTAAATAATGATATCTTATTAAAGGTATTATATTGTGATAAAGAAAATATTATTATTTTTACTAAAAATGGCTTGGCATTAAATATTAAAGAAGGTATTCCAGTTCAAGGTAAAAGCTCAAAAGGAGTAAGACTTATTAAATTAAATCAAGATGATGAAGTTTTTAATGTTTCTTTAGCAAATAAAAATTATGTTCTTGTTTTATTCGAAAAAGGTTTTGCTAAAAAATTTCTCCTTAAAGAATTAAGTCCACAAAAAAGGGGAGGCAAGGGAATTAAAATTTTTGATCTTAAGGAAAAATTTGGTTTACCAGTATTTATTGACATAGTAGATAATGGTGATAAAATTTTAATAGCTAATGAAAAAATGGAAATAATTAATGTGAGTGATATTAAAGAAATTAAAAGAACAAATCAGCCAATAAAAATTTCAACTAATATTAATTATGCTTCTTTAGTTTAAAATCAAAAAAATGGAAAAAGAAATTGAAAAGGAAATAAAATTAAAAATCAATCAAAAACATCTTCATTTAATTTTATGGATTGTAGTTATTATATTAGCTATAGTTTTCTTTTTCTATCTTTCTAAAAAATTTTCTTGGTTTGAAAAATATGCTTTAGTTTATACTACCGATGGCAATATTTATGTAGGTAAAATTTCTTCTTTTCCAAGATTAAAATTAACCAAAGTTTTTGTTTTAAATACAAATGATCAAAATCAAAAAGTTCTTGTCCCTCTCTCTAATTTGTTTGATTTTCAAACAAAAGATTTTTTATATTTAAATAAAAAAAACATTATTTGGATATTACCACTTAAAAATGAAAGCAATATTATTTCAAATATTAAAAATTATAACCAACAAACCAATTTATCTAATTTACCCATGCCTCAACCAACTAATCCTCAAAACATTGTTCCAAATCAACAAGGACAACCAAATTTATTAAATCCACCTCAAAATCAATCAAGAAATATTCAACAAAACCCCCCAGTGGTTGAAGAAGAGCAATAAAGATGGCTAAAACAAAAGCTAAAAACAAAGTATTAATTAGATTAAGATGTACTATTTGCGATAGAAACAATTATTATGTGTGGAAAAAAAGAGGGACTGAAAAAAAATTAGAACTAAATAAATTTTGCAAATGGTGCGCTAAGCATACCAAACATAAAGAAAGTAGAAAATAAAAATAAATTGTAGATATTGGGTTTAAATTTAATTATTTTTAGGATATTTTAATAAATATAAAAACTTAACTTTCTATTATTTTTACAAATTTTATAACAAAATAATTGTGGCTAAATACTTAATTTGACAAATTATATTTTTTTTGTTATACTCTTATTAAGTAATTTGTATTTTGGGGTTATTTTAAAAAATTTGGTTATTTAAAAAAAGTTTTAATTCTTAAAATAAACAATACTTATATTCAATTTTAATCAGCTTAATTTCTAATAACTCTCATCTAAAAAGCGAATATTTAATAATTTTTCTTATATTGACAAATTTAAATTTTATGTTAAAATTATAATTAGCGAGGTGACTAGAATGAGGTTAAGATTTTTACTTCTGGCCATCCTAGTATTTTTGTCTTTTGTTTTTCCCTCCGCCCAGGATGGCCAAAATATGGGCGGGGGACGTCGTGTGGAAGTTCCCGCCATGTTAGAGCGTGGCGGGAGTCACCCCTGGACATCCAGTGGTTGGGACACACTGATTTTGCCTTCAAATGCGGTGTCCCAGCTCATGTCAGAGCCCAGAGTTCCGCAAGGACCAAGGGGTCCGCAAGGACCTGCTGGCCCCCAAGGGCCCCAAGGACCTGCTGGACCCCAAGGGCCGGCGGGTCCACCGGGGCCGCCAGGCCCTCAAGGGCCTCAGGGTCCACCGGGGCCGCCAGGCCCTCAAGGGCCTCAGGGTCCAACTTATTTACTCCCACTCATGCTCCTGATAGGAGCAGGAGTGGGAGCGCTACTCGCCTATCTTTTGGGGGGAGGTAGGCGAGTATCCCAGCAACCTCCTCTAAACACACTAACACGGACATTCCCATGGTTTATGGGGAGCCCGCCCCCCAGCGGAGATCGAGCTTTACGGGTGCGGTTCGGAGAAGGAACCGCCCCGTGGGGTGATTTAGAATTTTTTAGGGAGAGGGAGAGGGGAAGAAACGGATAATTTTTTCTTTCCCCTCACCTCCCCTCTCCTCTTTTTTTCTTTTTCAAGGTACAGCTCACTGCTGTACCTTTTTTTCTTTTTAATTTGAAAAATTTTGATAATAGTAATATAATAAAACTTTTAATAAAAATTTTAATTAATATGATAAGAAATTTAAATCATTTTAGAGGATCACAAGAAGTAGAACATATAGAAGACAGAGAGTTGTTTGGCATAAGGTATGAACAATTAAAACAAAGTTTGAAAGAAAGAAAACAAAAATTAGAAGATTTAGGATTACCTTCATCTTCACAAAACATATATAGAACCTTTTGTTATTTTATAGAAAGTGGTTTTCAAGAGGGATTTTCTCCTGAAGATTATTTAAGGGCAATTACTTATAATAAAAGAAATGAGCATTTAAGTGCATTAACTGATGAAACTGAAAAAGAAAGAGCTAACAATTTTTTTGATAATTTTTTTTCATATGTGTCACAAGAATTAGCAAGAAGAGTAATAGTTAGCGGAATTGAATTAAATCAACAGGATATAGAAAAAATATGTGAAACGTTTAAAGGACAACATGGAGAATATAGTGAACTTATATACCGCTTAAAAGAAGAAATAAAAGCAAACATTGGAGGTATAGAAAAATTATTTAAAGATCAAGAAAATATTTTTTTAGATTATTTTATAAAATTAACAAACGCAGGCTTAATAGAACAATCTAAAATTAATAAAGTGAACGCATATGCTCTTGAATTTAGAAAATTTATTCTTTCAAAAAGATATAATCTTGAATCAGAAAGAAAGGGAGCATTTTTAGAAAGTGAAATTTTAGATATACTTTCAGAATTAGATGACAAAACATATTTAACTTCATTTATTTCTGTTTCTCCTGATGAAATATCAGAAGACAAAAGAGAGGAATTTTTAGGAGAAATAGAAGAAATACTTAAAAGAAGTGACAATTTAGTAAATATAGCCTCTTCTAGTATAGGCATACCTGTCACTCCTATTCCTATTTCTGAACCAGAAAGAAGAGTTATTTTTACTTCAAGAGGAGGTAGAAGCAATCAATTTTCGTCTTTAAGTTATGACTTTGGTGTTTTAGAAGATATGCAAATTACTCCAAGTACTGAATTTCTAACAAAAGCAGCAGAATCATTAGAAAGTTTAATATCAGAAATGGAAAAAATTGATGATAAAAATGTTGATAGAGTAATTGAGAGGTTAGAAAAAGGATTAGATCAAATACTTACTTTTATTGAAAGAGAATTTACACCACCTACTCCAAAAGAAATTTCAGAGTGGTTTACTTTAGAAAATAAAAAAAGATCAAATAAAACTTTATCACAAGAAGAAAGGGAAAGATTAGAAAGATTATCTAGTATATTAAGAAGGAATTTAAGTGAAGGTGAACTTAATGACATGTATTCAGAAATAGAAAAAGCTGGTTTCTTAAATAGAGGTAAAAAAATAAATGAATGGAGAAAAAAAATAGAGAGAAAGATTGCTAATAAAAATCCAAATGAATTAAAAAAGGCAGTTGAAGTAGTAGAAAATTTAAGAAAAAGGATTAAAGAGGCGAGATCAGAAACCAACAAAGAAGAAAAAATAAAAAAAGTTAAAGAGATATTAAATGAGGTAAAAGATTTTTTTAAATTAGTTGGCACTCTTATTTTAACAGGTGGTTTTCTCTGGTTTGCTGTTTTAGGCTTTTACTTTCCTATATGGTTGATTGAAAAAATGAGAAAAGAAGTAGAGGGAGCAATAAAATAGAAATAATTTTTATAATTGTGGATTTAACTAATTATTGAAGGAAACTATTTTAATGATTTTTTACTAATCTTGACAAAAATATTTTTTGTGTTATAAAAATTGATGGATTCGCATGTTTTTCTCCACCCTGTAGGTAATATTTTACCTACAGGGATTTTTTTCTATAATTTATTTTTAAAAATTTTGAATTAATAAATAAACACTAAAGTATTACTTAAAAACTTACACTGTTTAAAAATTATTTCATCTTTTAAAAAAATTAACAGCCAACCAATCAGGCCTAAATATCCATAATTAAATTTCTATTTTTTATCCTTCAAGTTTAAAAATTTAATCTCACCCCCTGCTTAGATAAAATATTTATCTATAGCAGGGGGTTTTAATTTTTTAATTAAATTTATACAATTTTAAACCATAATTTATCATGGTATTGAAAAATAAATTTTTTTTGTTATAAAATATTTTGGCTCTCCAAGAAGGTCCCTCTCTCCTCCTATATAGGCTCTCCCCCGCCTAGCACTTCCTTAATAAACCTGTAAGCTAGGCGGGGTATTTTTTATTTAATATAATTTAAATTTTTTAAATAAAAATAAAGTATTTAAAATATTAAAAAAATTTTATTTATTTTAAAAATATTTTTAATAATAATTTAGAACGTAAACAACCTAGTAGAATATTTTTTTATTTTTATATTGTTTAATTTTTGAATTAATGTTTCTCTTGACAAAAAATTTTTATATGTTATAAAATTTAATAGAAACTTCTCCCTCATCTCCCACCTCCCCACCCCCTGTGCAGGGTAATAATCCTGGCAGGGGGTTTAATTTTTTATAAAATTTTAGTTTGTTTAATTTTTGATAACCCACCTCTTTTTATAAAAAAATATATTTTTATATTATTACTTTTTTAATTAATTTTTATTAATTAATAAATCTTTAATTAAAAAATTTTTTTAATATAAAAATTTAATTTTTAAAATAAAAATTTAAAATTAAATTTATCTTTTCACAACTATCTTTTTGTTTTATAATTATCTGAAATATTAAATTAATTAAAGATTTTATATAAGAAGATATTTTTATAAAACAACACAAAAATTGCCAGCGTAGCTCAGTGGTAGAGCAGGCGCCTTGTAAGCGTCAGGTCGTGGGTTCAAATCCCACCGCTGGCTCATTTTTAAAATCATTCTCTATAATTTAAAGTATGAAAATAGGGAATATCACTTTTTCTCTTGATACAGGCAAGTGTCCAGCTTGGCTTTTTTATCGAATGAAAAAATTAGGTGGTATTATTTCAGAGTTGATTGTTGAAGAATACGGAGTTGATGAATTAATCAAAAGACTTTCTCATCCTATATGGTTTCAATCATTGGGTTGTGCTTTAGCTTTTGATTGGAATAGTTCAGGATTAACAGTTGTTTTAACCTCAGCCCTAAAAGAAGCATTTAAAGAAAGAAAGTTAGAGATATATATTTGTGGAGGCAAAGGAAAAACATCTAAAAAAACTCCTTCTGAAATGGAAAAATTGTCTGAAATTTTAAATTTTGATATGGGTTACTATATAAGTTTATCTAAACTTATCGCTAAAGTTGATAATTCATTAATTCAAGATGGTTTTACTCTTTATCATCATACTTTTATAATTTCCAAAAATAAAAACTGGGCCGTTGTTCAGCAAGGAATGAATACCAAATTATCTTTAGCCAGAAGATATCATTGGTCTTCTTTTAATGTTGATATAAATGATCTTACAACAGAGCCGCACCTAGGCATAGTTTCAGATCTAAAATTAAAAAAAGTTTTTAACTTAACAGATGCAATGAGTAAAGAAAATAAAAATATAATTCTTAAATTAATTAACCATCCATCTGATTTATTTAATGATTTAGATGTATTATTAAAAGAAAAAAAGAAAATTCCTAATTTGTTTTTAGATCAAAATGATTTTAGATATCATCCTGTTTTAGAAGAAAAATTTAATCTTAAAAAAATAAAACAAATAATAAAAGAAGCTTCTTTTTTAGAACCAAAAACATTTGAAGATTTATTAATTAATACTAAAGTAGGGCCCAAAACTTTAAGAGCAGTTTCTTTAATTGGAGAATTAGTTTATAATAAACCTGTATCATATAAAGATCCAACTAGATATAGCTTTGCTAATGGTGGCAAAGATGGCGTTCCTTATCCTGTTGATAGAAAAATTTATGATGAAGTGATTTCTTTGTTAAATAAAGCTTTAGTAATTAGCCGAAAAAAATTATTTTCTCTAAGATGAATACTTTTACTTTTTCAAATACTTATATTTATTTAAAAGAAAATTTAGAACAAAATATTTCCTTATATAAAGATTTCTTTTTTTCTTTTTTAAAAAATAATAAAGATAATATTTTTGATATATTTTTTCTTTTATTAGTTTTTATCTTGCTTTATTTTGTCTTAAAAATTTTTCTTTTAAAAGCAATAGATCTCGGACTTAAAGTAAAATACCCTGAAGATCCTGAGGCAAGAAAAGAAAGATTAATAACACTTTTTTCTATATTTAGATCATTAATAAAAACTTTAATTTTCTTTGCTTTTATAATTTTAGTTTTAAAAAAGTTTAATATAAATATTATTCAACTTCTAACTGCTGCTGGTGTTTTGGGTGCCATGATAGTTTTTAGCCTTCAAGATATTATAAAGGATATAATAAAAGGGTGGTTATTAATTTTTGAAGATCAATTTAGAAAAGGAGAAATTGTAAATATTAATAATACCTATATAGGCAAAGTAAAAGATGTTAATTTAAGATTTACCCTTCTTGTTGATAAAGACAGAAATTATATTTATATAGCTAACAGCCAAATAAATTTTTTAACTAATATTACAAGATCACGCAAAAAATTTTTTATTACTATCAAAACTTCAAAAGAAATTGATATCAATGAATTTATAGAAAAGCTTAAAAAATATCTTAACGAATTAAAAGAAAAATATTCTAAAATTAGTGAATTAAAATTAGAAGATGAAATTAAAGCATTAACTGATTATTTTGAAGTAATGGTTTCTTTTAAAGCTAAATTTTTAACTGGCATTAATCAAGCTTTTCATATTAAACTTGACATCTTTAAGCAATTTAAAAATGAAATTAAAGAAATAATTTAAAAAATGGAATACATTATTTTAATTATAGCTTTAGTTTTTTCAATTGTTTTTCATGAATTAGCTCATGGATTGGTGGCAGATAGACTTGGTGATGATACACCTCGGAATGCGGGCAGATTAACCTTAAACCCTATTTTTCATCTTGATCCTGTTGGCTCAATTATTTTACCACTTACTCTTTTTTTATTAAATGCAGGCTTTATTTTTGGTTGGGCCAAACCTGTACCAGTAAATTACTTAAACTTTAAAAATCCTAAAAGAGATATAGCCCTAGTGGCTTTAGCAGGTCCTTTAGCAAATATTCTTTTAGCTACTTTGCTTACCCTACTTTTAAAACTGGCTATTTTTTTGGATTTTTATGTTAATAAAGAACTGGTATTTTCAATGATTAGACTTAATATTGTACTCGCTTTTTTCAATTTACTTCCTATTCCACCACTTGATGGTTCAAAGATTTTTCTCAATTTTTTGCCCTTTTCTTATCAAGCTTTTCTTGAAAATTTTGGCTTTTTTATTTTGATTTTTATATTGATTTTAGCCCCCCAACTTATTTTTGGAATAATTAATAATATTTTTTTGCTTTATTTAAGTATTTTTGGTTTTTAATGTAATGATAAAAACATAAATGAAAATAAAATTTTTAAATGGAGTTAAAACTGTAACAGGTGCAAATTACTTAGTAGAAACAAAAGAAACTAAATTTTTAGTTGATTGTGGCCTAATTCAAGGAGTAAATGTTTGTGAGCTTGAAAATTTCGACCCTTTTTCTTTTAATCCATATGAAATAAACTTTGTTTTAGTAACTCATGCCCATTTAGATCATATTGGAAGATTGCCAAAGCTTTTTAAAGAAGGATTTAATGGTTATGTCTATAGTGTGCTTCCTACTAAAGATTTATCAAGAGAGATGTTTATTGATTCTTTAAAAGTTTTAGAAGAAAATTGTAAATTTTTAAATAAAGAAATTCTTTATGATCAAGATGAGATACAAAAAGTTTTAAGTCATTGGATTGGTAAAAAATATAGGGAAAAAGTTAAAATAAATGATGTTGAATTTGAATTTTATAATGCTGGTCATATACTGGGCTCTTCCTTTATTTATATTGAAAATGAAAATAAAAAATTAGTTTTTTCTGGTGATTTAGGTAATATTAATCCTCTTCTTGAAGAAACAGAACCACTACCTCAAGATACAGATTATTTAGTTCTTGAATCTACATATGGAGATAGATTACATGAAGATTTAGATAAAAGGAAAGATATGTTAGAGGATATTATTGAAGAAACTATAAAAAATAAAAGAACCTTAATAATACCTGCTTTTGCTTTAGAAAGAAGTCAAGAAATTCTATATGATATTATAAGTTTAATAGAAGATAAAAAAGTGCCAGAAATCAATATTTTTTTAGATTCACCATTAGGTATTCGTATTTTAAAAACTTATGAACATTATCCTGATTTTTTAAGCGAAAAAGCAAAAGAATTTTTTGTTCATCGAGATTATTCAAAATTAGAATATTTAAAAATAGGTGTTTCAGATTACGAACTAAAAAATTCAGCTGATCCTAAAATAATTATTTCTAGTTCTGGAACTTTAAGAGGGGGAAGAATAATGAGTATATTAAAAATATTTATAGAAGAGGAAAGTACGACTATTTTATTTGTAGGTTTTCAACCAGAGGGTTCTTTAGGAAGAGAAATACTTGAGGGCCGAAAAGAAATTATTATCGATGGAGAAAAATATAAAGTTAAAGCTAAAATAGAAAAAATAATGTCTTATTCAGGACATAAAGATCAAAAAGCAATTTTAGAGTGGGTTTATCCATTAAAAAATAGATTAAAAAAGATTTTTTTAGTTCAAGGAGATCCAGAAGCAAAAAAAGCCCTAAAAATAAAATTAGAAGATTATCTGGGTATAAAAACAATTATTCCAAAAGAAAAAGAAGAGTATATTTTGTAAAATTAATATTATTATGATAATAAAACCAAAAGAAATAATAGATATTTTAGTTAAAAATAGTTTTATAAAAAAAGGAGATAAAGTAGCTGAATTTGGATGTGGAGGGGGTTATTTTACTGTTCTTTTAGCAAATCAAGTTAAAGAAATAGGCAAAGTTTATGCTATAGATATTTTAGAAGAAACAATTAAAGAAAATAAAGAACTTGTAGAATTATATGATATTACGAACGTTGAATATTTAACTTCCGATGTTAAAAATTTACCTTATGAAGATAATTATTTTGATTTAGTTTTTATAAGTAATATTTTGTTTCAAAATGAAGGGTATGATAAAATTTTAGAAAGTGCTTTAAGAATTGTCAAAGAAAGAGGATTTATTGTAATCGTTGAACCAAACAAAAAATTGCCTTTTATTTATGGGCAGCCAGTTTCTTTAGATGTAATAAAAACTTTTTTTGAAGTAAAAAACACAAAAATAGTATTTAAAAAGATTTTTGATGATAATTATTATTTAATAGTGATAGAAAAGTAAAATGGAAAAATTTTTAAAAGAAGTTAGAGATAGGCCAATATCAATAGTAATCTTTATTTTTATCTTTATTTTTTTAGCCGTATTTTTATTTGATAGAATATTTTTAGCGCCAAAAAGAAAAAAAAGCGAACTCCCTTGTTATAACAAAGAAATAGTTATTTGGTCTGAATTTAAAGGTAAACCTTTTGAACTTTTAAATAAGTCATTAAAAAAATATTGCTTAAAAGTTAACGTGATACTTAAAAAAAATAAAGACATAGAATCACAACTTCTTCAAGCCATTGCCGAAGGAAATTCTCCTGACATAGTTTATATAAGTAATAATTATCTTAAAAAAAATAAAAAAATATTTAAAGAATATGAAGGAAAAAAATTAACTTTAGATAATTATCCAGAATCTATTACTAAAGTATTTAACAATAAATTTCTTGCTTATCCTATAACCTTTGATGTTTTGGTAAATTTTGTAAATAAAGATTATCTATCCAGCGCAGGTTTTTATGATACTATTTATTATTGGGAAGATTTTGAAAATAAATTTTCTTCTTTAAAAGTTTTAGATTATAATGGTTTAATAAAAGTTTCTCCTATTTCTTTAGGCTTATCAAAAAACGTAGAAAATTACTCTGAGATTTTTGCGGTTATAAATAAAAATCTAAATCAAGATGATTATAGAAAAGTAAATGCTATCTTAAAAACCTTGGACTTTATTACTAAATATGCAGATAAAACTTCTTCTTATTATAGTTGGGATAGTTATTTGCCTAATTCAATAGAAGCATTTGCTCAAGAAAAATTAGTGTTTTTACCTGCTTTCTATTCTCAAAAAAAAGAAATACTAGAGATAAATCCAAGAATAAATTTTTCTCTTTCCCCATTTTTTCAATTTAAAAATGCTCCTAAAAAATATAACTATTTAAAATCTTTTTATTTTGGAGTTTTAAAAAATAAAAATTCAAAGATCAGTTGGTTAGTAATTGAAGAGCTTGATAAGCTCTATCCAAAATTTGCTGAAACTTTTGAAATTATACCCGTAAGAAAAGATTTATTTGAAAATGTTGATAAAGAAAAAGAAATACTTATAAAACAAATGTTAAGCGGAGATTATTTTGAAGAAATAAATTATGATTTTGTAAATGAAGTGTTAAAGGATTATTTAAATAGATGGTTAACTGATAGAAATAATTTAGAAGAAAAATTAAAAAGATCCGATATATTTAAATTTTTTGTAAAATGATTAAGCATCTCTTTGTAGCTTTATTTTTTATTTTTATTTCAAATACATTCTTTTATTCTTATTGTTATTCACAAGAAAGATCTTTTATGCCTCTAGTTACCACTCCGTGCTATAAAGGTCAATGTGATTGGGATAGTTTTATAGATTTAATTCAAAGAGTAATAAGATTTTTATTAATAATTGGCTACTGGCTAGCAGCTTTAGTTGCTCTTATTGGTGCTTTCATGATGATGTTTGGTGGTTATAGCAAAGAATGGATGTCTAAAGGAAGAACTATGATGATTAATGCTGTTATTTATTATGTTTTAATTTTATTAGCAGGAGTTTTATTTGATTTATTTTTGGATTTCTTTAAGCCAAAAGTTTTTACAGGTTAAATTATGATTCATAAAAAAATTTTTATTTTATTTTTTATTATTTTTATACTTTTGATGTTTTTAAATTTTAATTTTTTATATTCACAAGCTGATGAAGTAACTGAGAGAACAAAAGAAGAAGAATTTGTGCCCAGTCCTTTAGATTGGGCATATTTTTATAGACAAATAAGACCAGCAGCAGATGCTAAATGTTTTGTTGGTGATACTGCTTTAGAAAAAATAACGAATTGTATTGATCAAGTAGCTAGAGTATTACAATTTTTAGCCATTATAATATTTGTCATTTCTTTAACTGTGATCGCAGGCCTTTTTGTTTTTTCTCCAGTAAAGAAAGAATATTTGGATATAGCCAAAAAAACATTAATTTGGACCATCATAGGCTTTATAATCCTTTTCATAATTAGAGATATTATGATTTTAATTCAGCAATTGGCAGGCAAATAATCAAAAAATGAAAAAATTTATTATCGTTTTAGTAGTTTTGTTTTTTATTTTAAATTTTGAAATAGTGTATGGACAAGCATCAAACTGTCAGGATGATACAGAGATTATGTCATTAAAGCAATGTGTTATGGACAAGATAAATTATATCTTGGGGAAAATAACTGAAGCAAAAAATTCCCTAGAAAATTTTAGTTATGGTTTAAGTTATAGATGTATTAGTTTTGGTTCATGTTGGGATTCTAGTAAATTGCTTTCAGCAATTTCTCTTTTTAGAGATTATTTAAACAATTATAACAGCATTATAAATAACATAATAAATAATATAAACACTAAAACGAGATATGCCAATTATAAATGTACTAATGCAAATGGTGAAATTTGTGAAAGTTCCTTTAAAAGTATTTTTTTACCGCATTTTCATTTAGATTCAGATTTCATTTTTTTAGGAGGTATAGCAACTCGAAAATATCATTATTCTGATTATGGGCTATCAATTATTTTAGAAGATAATATGTCTGCTATTCATTTAAGTATAACTAATGAAGGTAAAGGAAGGTTTTCTACAGAAACAGTAGCCACCAGAACCTTAAAATTCTTAGATAATTTATCATCATATTTAACTTATTTAAAAAGTTATTACGATATAGGTTATTACATTGAAGCCTTTAGTGGCGAAACAGCTTGTTCCGAAAATTTAAGGATAATTAGAGATAAAATCAATAATGCAACGAGTATCGAATACATCAAAAAAATTGATAAACACATAAATATCTTTATAAATTCAACAATAAAAACGAATTTTTTAACAATTTTTGATATAGTGAAAGATAGAGGTATAGTTGGTGGATTCTTTGGAGAACCTGGACAAAGAGGGGTTTATCAGTTCGGATCATATTATAGAGTTGGTGTATATCTTCACAATATTTCAACAGCTGCGAATGAAATAAAACAAAAAGCATCTGAATTTGTGAAGGCATATAATCTTTACAATGAAAGCTGTAATACAGAATTTTTTGAAAAAGGGGTAACTATTAGATCACGTACTTCATCAACTGAATTAGAAAATAAGATGAGAAATCTTGTTCAAAACTTTTCTCCTCATTTAATATATGGTCAAATGAAAGTAGAACCAGTAGAAGTTCCTATTGCTGTTATTCCGCCTGTTATTTGGTCAGATGAACATTTAGGCACAAAAACACTTTCAGCTATTACACCTGAAAGAATTTTTAATGAAATTAAAAATTTTGCTTTTAGTTTGGCTCCGTTTGTTTTTACTTTACTTTTATTAGTTGGGGCTATATTTTATCTTCTTTCACCATTTGATGTGGAAAAAATTAAAACAGGTTCAGAGTATATTAAGTGGGCAGTAATAGGATACTTTTTGTTGCTTATAATTACCAGTGTTATTTTAGCTTTAAGATTAATATTTGGCGGACCTTAAAATAATTTAATTTTAAATAAATGTTGGCTAATTATTTTTTCTTTTGCTCTCTCTTTTTTCTTTTGGGAATTATTTTTAATTATTACTTTTCACATTTTTGGTTTTATTTTGCTTTTCTAGCTCTTTTCTTTTTTAAAAAATTAACCTTAGTTTTTTTATTGCTTTTAAGTTTTTTCTTTGGTGGATTATATTTAAATTTTTTTAATGAACTTCAAAAAGATAATTGGATAACTATTATAAGAGAATTACCACCTTCTGAAAAAAGAAAAAAATATTTAGTTAGTTTTAATGGTCAAAATTATTTTTTTTATTATCCCTTTTATGAAGAAAGTTTATACCCCTATGATAAAATTTTAATTGAAGGCCGATTTTTAGAAAATAAAATTTTTCCTGAAAAGATAAAAAGCAAAAAAGTATCTCCCTTTAGAAAAATATATCTTTTTAAAGAAAAAATTAATAATACTATTAAAGAAAATTATTCTTTTTATACTTCAGAAATTATAAAAGGGATACTATATGGAGAAGAGATAGTAGATAAAGAATTAAGATCAAATTTTCAAAAATCAGGACTTTCTCATCTAACAGCTATGTCTGGCTATAATTTAGTAATTTTATCTGCTTTGTGGTTAAGATTAAGTTCATTTTTGCCAGTTAATTTTTTATATAAAAATTTAATTTCTTTATTTTTAATAATAATTTTTGTTATTTTTGCTAATTTTCAATCATCAGTAATAAGAGCAGCTTTGATGGTTGGAGTTTTAATTTTAGCTAAAATAATTGGCCGACCTCCACTTACCAGAAATTTAATAATTTTTACAGCTTTAATTATTAGCTTATTTAACCCAAAAGCACTTTTAGAAGATATAGGTTTTCAACTTTCTTTTTTAGCTACTATGGGAATAATATATTTAGCTAATATTTTTGAAAAAATTTTTAAATCTAAAATGTTATCTGAGATAATGGCTGCTCAATGTGCTGTTATGCCATTAATTTTATATAAGTTTGGCAATTTTAATCCTTTTGCGATTATAAGCAATTTAATTATCTTGCCAACGGTACCTTTTTTGATGATTTTAGGTCTATTAGCTATAATTTTTTATGCCTTTTATCCTTTCAATCAATTAATTAATATACCTTTTGAAGTTTTTGCTCAAATAATTAGTCTTTTTTCAACCTTTCCTCAATTTTATTTAAGTTTACCTTGGTGGTTTATTTTTTCTATATATTTAATTATGCTATATTATATTTATCAAAATCAGAAAAATGAAAAAATTGATTTTAATTTTAGTTATTAGCAATATAACTTTATTTTGGTACATCTTATCTAATTTGATAGAAAAGAGTTTTGTTGCTTTTTTGGATGTTGGGCAGGGAAGTAGTGTTTTAATTTATAATCATAAATTTCAAATTTTATATGATGCAGGGCCGCCTGGATTTAAGGTTATAAATAAATTAAATAAATATATGCCTTTTTATGATAAGTATATTGATGTTGTTATAATTTCTCATCCAGATAAAGATCATTATGGTGGTTTATTTTCTATTATAGAAAGATATAAATTAGGGTTAGTAATTATTAACCCCCAGATAGTTTCTGAATCAACTTATCAAAAACTTATTAAAAAATTAATAGAAAGAGAAATTCCAATTATTGCTTTAAAACAAGGAGATAAAATTATAACTGATAAAGAAGAATTATATATTTTAAATCCACCTAACCAGCTTTTTAAAACAGACAATCAAAATTCTCTAGTAATTAAAATGATAAAAAATAACAAAAATTTTCTTTTAAGTGGTGATATTGATCATAAAGTAGAAAAATATTTAATTAAAAAATTTGGTCAAAATTTGACTGTTGATTATTTTTTAGTTCCACACCATGGTTCTCGTTATTCTTCCTCTGATGAATTTTTGAGTTTTTTACAATATTTAAGCGATCCATTTGGTATTATTCAGGTAGGCGATAATAATTATGGGCATCCTCACAAAGAAACATTATTTAGATTAAATAAGTTGGGTATTTCTTATTGGCGCACTGATTTAAATGGTGATTTTTTGATTTATTAATTTTTAAATGTTAAAATTACTTAAAAAATGAAAAAAATAAAAATAATTGATACATTAAATTATATTAACCAAAATGTTATTCTTTTTGGATGGGTAAATTCCTATAGGTCTCATGGCAAAATCATTTTTTTTGATTTAAGAGATAGAAGTGGAATAGTTCAATGTATGGTTTTAAGAGACTCGACATGTTTTAAAGAAGCTCAAAATCTTAATCTTGAAGACGTAATAAAGATAAATGGTATTGTTAAAGAAAGGGATGAAAAAATGATTAATGAAAAAATATCAACAGGCAAGATTGAAATATTAGTAGAAAATATTTTTATATTAGGCAAAGCAAAACCACTACCCATACCAATTAATACTTCAGGCTATGAAATTTCAGAAGAGGTAAGATTAAAATATCGATACTTAGATTTAAGAAGAGAAAGATTGTTAAAGAATATAATTAACAGACATAAGATTAATTTGTTTATAAGAAACTGGCTTACCCAGCAAGATTTTATAGAAGTTGAAACTCCTATTCTTACCAAATCAACTCCTGAAGGTGCAAGAGATTTTTTAGTGCCATCAAGATTAGAAAAAGGAAAATTTTATGCTTTACCCCAATCTCCTCAACAGTATAAGCAACTTCTTATGATGGCAGGTATAGAAAAATATTTTCAAATAGCCAGATGTTTTAGAGACGAAGATACAAGAGGAGATAGACAACCAGAATTTATTCAACTTGATATAGAAATAAGTTTTGTTGAAAAAGATGATTTACTTTCTTTAATAAATAATTTGATTAGTGATTTGGTAAAAGAATTATATCCTCAAAAATTTTTGACTTTTGAAAAATTTCCTCTTTTATCTTATAAAGAAGCGATTCAAAAATACAATTCCGATAAACCTGACCTAAGAAAAAATAAAAACAATAATGATGAATTAGCATTTTGTTTTATAGTTGATTTTCCTTATTTTGAAATTTTAGAAGATGGTTCTTTAAATCCAATGCATCATCCTTTTACTAAACCAAAATTAAAAAATGGCTCTTATCATAAAGAAAAAATAATCGAAATTTTGAAAAACAATCCTTTAGAACTTTTAAGCTTTCAGTATGATTTAGTTTGCAATGGTTATGAAATAGGCGGTGGAAGTATAAGAACAACAGATAAAGATGTTTTAATTAGCGTATTTGAAGTTTTAGGTCACTCAGAAGAAGAAGTTTATAATAAATTTGGACATTTAATAGAAGCTTTTGATTATGGTGTACCTCCTCATGGAGGTATTGCCTTAGGATTAGATAGATTAATTATGATTTTAGAAAACGAACCCAATATAAGAGAAGTAATAGCCTTCCCTAAAACAGGTGAAGGAAGAGATTTAATGATGGGCTCTCCATCTGAAGTAAGTAAAGATCAATTAAAAGAGTTAGGGATTAAATTATCTTTAGAATAATATAAAAAATCAAAATTTATTTGTGTTAAAATTAATTTTAAATAAAGGGGGAGTAGTTCTAATTGGCAGAACGCTGGTCTCCAAAACCAGAGGTTGTAGGTTCGAATCCTACCTCCCCCGCTAAAATTTCTTATGAAATTTCTTAAAAAAGGAGGGGTGCCGGAGTGGTCTAACGGAACGGTTTGGAAAACCGTGCCTCTTTAAAATGAGGCTCGTGGGTTCGAATCCCACCCCCTCCGATAATAATTTAATTTTAGTTGATTATCTTAAATATATATAAAAAAGAATACATTTACATAATTCTAAGTGTTTTGATTGTTATTATAATTAGTATGATACAATACTCAATCTTGATCAAAAGCCAAGTCTTATATGTCATTACAAACCAAAAGTCGTTTACACATATACCTACTCAACAAACTTTTTCTATAATCGATACATAATCAACACCAAAATCTGTCAACTGGAATAGTTTACTTCTAGAAATTAAAATCTTGCTCAAAAATACATCACCAGACTTAATTTCTCTCACTGAAGATATTAGTATATTTAAAGAGATGGATATTACTTATGATAGGATTCCAGGGGCAATGGTAAATTTATATTGTTGAGCTACAACTTGTTTTTTTATTTTAATGACAATAGAAAATAATAAACCTGCTTTAGTTCGTTTTAAACAAAAAGATGGAAAGATTTCTTGGGTTCTATTTTCTCAAGGAGCTGGTGGAACTAATCGCCATAGAAGCGATATTGGATTTATAAAAGATAAAAAAATATTTTATTATCATCATTATTCGTTATATAATGAAAGCAATGATTATTGTAGGGTAAAAGTATATAAATGGAACTTTAAGGAAAAATTTTTTTAATTTGATAACTCATTAAGCAAAAATTATAAGACCAGATAAATGTTTAGAGCTTTGTCCTGGGCGGAACAAATTTTATTTTGAATCATTAGTATTCAATAATTTGGATTAAATGAAAAATTTAACCGTTTTTAAAATTTGTAAGATTAAAATAATTTCAAAAAATATTTATGATTTTGCTAATTATTTTTATAATTCTTTTCTTTTAAAAATATTTTTATTTTTAATATTTATATTTTTAGTTAATAAAAAATAAAATAAAAAGGGTGAAGGTTAGCCGTCCCAAAAAAATAACTTTCACCCTCTACTTAACTACCTAAGGAGGTTCACTAATATAATTATAAAATTATTTTATAAATAAATCTATAAATTTTGTTGATAATTTTTAAAATTATTTAATAATTTAGCTTAAAATAAAAATTCTAATATCTATCTATTTTTTAAAATAAAGTTATTTATTAAAATAAGATAATTTTATCAATTAAAATAAAAAAGGAGGGTGAGAAGTAAAGGAGAGCAAACCTTCTCACCCCCAGCATCATTAAACTATCTATTTATATTATATTATATAGTAATTATTTTAACAATAAAAATTGTGGATATTTTTTTCAAAAAAAATTAAGATTTTAATTTATTTTTTTAAGCATTTTTAGAAATATTCTTATTTTAATAGTAAGCATCTAATAGAATAATTTAAAAATTTTTTTATTTTTTAAAATTATATTAAATTTTATATGATATTTTTTCTAATCTTCTAAAAATTTAAACTAAAATTTTTTATTTTTGTTTATAAATTTTAATTATATCTTTATTTTTGTTAATTTAAAATATAAATATAAAATAAAGACTATATAAAAATAAATATTAATGACAAATATGACTTTAGCTATTAGCTTTTTAAAAATAATCTTCTTTATAATTTCTCTTATTTTTTATTTCAAACATTTAGTAAAATTTTCATAATTCCTATAAAAAATATAGTTTATTTTTTAGGTATTCCTGAAAAATTTTTTAGTATCTTTATGTTTTTGTTTATTTTGGGTTTTTTACAAATTATCCTTGATTTACTAATTAACTTTCTTTATTCTTTAGGTTTAAAGAAAAAATTTTTTTAACAACAAGAAAAATATTTCTTATAGATTTACTAAAGTATTTTTTATCGTTGGTAATTACTCTTATTTCATATAGTATTTTTGCCGCCTTAAATTTAGTACCTTCAGAGGGTGAAATTGCCGAAGAAAAAAATTGTCAATCTATTTATTTTTTGGTTTATTGCTATAAATTTATTCTATAAAAAACTTAGCCCCTATAAAACTGAAAAGATTGGTTTTAACAAAAGTCCCCCTTTTTTGTTTTTAATTCAGAGTTTAATAGCTGGTTTAATATACAAAAAACCTATTATTGAAGAAAAAAGAATTACTTGGTGGAGCTATATTTCAGGATTAATAAAAATTGAACAATTTAAAGGAGAAAAAGGAAAAATTTTATATTCACAACCTTTATTTTTAAATATTATTTTACTTGTAATTTTTATGATTTTATTTCCAATACTTATAAAAGCTATAGAAAGTTTAGACAGGTTAGATTTTCTGACATCTATTTCATTTGATGCTGCTGAAACAAAATTTTATATAAAAATTTTTTTTAATATTTTAAAAATTTTTATAATATTACCTATCATTGGTCTTATTGGTATGATTTTATCGCGAAATTTAATAATTTACCAAAATTGTATTTTAATTACTCTTCCTGTTTTTTAAATCAAACCTTGTTTACTTTTTTGCTTCCTAAATCATTTATTTTAGTTGATGTTAAATATATAGAATCGTATTCTTTTAATAAAAATAATGGGAAAGTAAGATTTAATTTTAAAAATGTTTATTTTGTTCTTCTTCAAACTCATCTTATTAAAGCTGAAAATTTAAAAAATCCGAAATAGAAAAATTTGAAATAGTGTTAGAAGAGTTGTTAAATAAAAAAAATATAAGTTGAAAACTAAATAAAAAAATAATGGAAAGAAAAAAATTGAAAGAAAAATTAGTGATAAAGAAATTTTAGAAAAATATCCAGAAGACATAATATATAAAATAACAAAACCGTCTTCTTGGTATATTCAAGGCTCTTTTTTTAGATAAAATTTTTGGTAAAAATAATGCTAGGGATATTGATATTTTTATTTCAAAAGGCTATGAGATTCCCTATTTTTTAAAAGAGAGATCAAAACGACTACCATTTTTAAAGGTAGATAAAGAAATTCACTTGGTTGAATTAGAAGAGGATCAATATTTTCCTCCTCTTTTAGGTTGTTATACTACCGATTTTTATTTAATAACAGAAAAAGAAATAATTATACGAACCATAGGTTTTCCAGAAAACCAACAATATTAACTTTGATTAAAAAAATACTATTTTAAATTTAGTAGATGTTATTCGTGGCATAAAAACGGCAAAAAGATATAATTTAAAAGTAGAAAAAGAATTGGAAGAAAAATGGAAAGAGATATTGCAAATAGAGTCTGATCCTCAGTGGATGAGAGAAATGTTGTTTGAATCAGAAAAGGAAGTTATTAAATATATTATGGAAACTATAAATGAACAGACAAGTGAAAAAGAAATAAAAGGAATAATAAATATGATTAACAAACTTTTAGATGGAAAATTAAACACACAAAAAAGTTATTAGGAATAATTAATAAAATATTAAAAATATATTAAAATTAATTTTTATGTTTATATTTTGGATATTTATTTTTGTGGTTTCTTTAATAGTTTTAATAAAAGGTGCTGATTGGTTAATTGAAAGTGCAGAAAAAATTGGATTAGCTGTTGGTCTTTCTTCTTTTATAGTTGGGGTAATAATAGTTGGTGCGGGGACTTCCTTGCCAGAACTTTTTTCTTCTTTAGCTGCTGTTTTACAAAAAGTACCAGAAGTAGTGGTAGCAAATGTTGTTGGTTCAAATATAGCTAATATATTGCTTATAGTTGGAATTTCTGCAGTTATTGGCAGGCGTTTGGTAGTTACTAAAAATTTAATTGATATAGATTTACCTCTTTTAGCTACCGTAACAGTTATTTTATTGGGTATATTGTGGGATAAGCAAGTGAATCTGGGTGAATCATTGTTAATGTTAATTAGTTATATTATTTATTTGCTTTATAGTGTTTTTCATAAAGATTCTGAAGATGTTAAAGAAATGCCAGAGATTTTTAAAATAGAGCAAAAAAAGATTAGTGAATTAGTTGTTAAGGGGGGTGAACAAAAATTAAGATCAAAAGTTCTTGTAAGAGATTTATTCTTTCTTATTTTAGGTATTTTAGGATTAATTTTGGGAGCTAAATATCTAATTGAATCTTTAGTTAAAATATCTGAGATGCTTAATGTGATTCCAGGTGTTATTGCCATTACTGCTGTAGCAGTTGGAACTTCTTTACCTGAACTTATAGTTTCAGCTAAAGCTGCTTTTCAAAAAAAATCAGAAATAGCCTTAGGAAATATCTTTGGTTCTAATATTTTTAACTCTTTAATAATAGTAGGTTTGCCTGGATTGTTTGAAATTCTTCCTGTTGATCATCAAACTTTTAATATTGGTATTCCTACAATGATCATTGCTACTATTCTTTTTATTATTTCTGGCATATCAAGAAGAATACATCTTTGGGAAGGTGCTTTTTATCTTGCAATTTACACTCTTTTTATAGCTAAACTTTTCAAATGGTTTTGATATAGATAATTGATGTTTATACACAAATTGGTTTGTAATTTTATTTTTTTGTTAATATAATTTAAAATAAATTATCTTAATTATCTTAATTAATGGTGAATTAAATAAAAATAAAAAAATATTATTATAATTTCGTTAATATTTTCTCTTTTCTTAGCTTATTCTTTTTCTTTTTCTCAATCATATATACCTAAACAATATACAGATAAACAAACCACAGAAAGTAAGCTTAAAAAATAAGAAAATTTAATATTAAAATTTCAGATGGCTATTTAATTTTTCACGAAGAATTGTCTCCTAATGGAAAATACGGATTTTTAATAATTAGAAAAAATAATAAATATTATTATGTGCAAATAAATGATAAAATATACGGACCTTATGATAAAGTAACTTATGTTTTAAACTTTTCTAGTGACAGTTCAAAATACTGATGAATGTTTATAAAAGATAATAAATATTATATACAAATAAAAGATAAAACGTATGGGCCTTAAGATAATGTCACTCATCCTGTTTTCTCTAAAGATGGTTCAGAATATGGTTGGTTATTTATAAAAAATAACAAACACTATATCCAAATAAATGATAAAACCTATGGCCCATATGATAGAGCTAACTTTATCTTTATACAAAATAATGAAGCTTATATAATGTATGTAGATGTAAAAAACAATGAATTAGTAATAGAAAAAAATAGAATAAAATAGCAATATAATTATAAAAAAAATTAGAAGAAATTTTTATTTATTTTTAATCATATGCAGTATATTAATAAAAAAATTAATTTGCAAAAATTTTTATATTTGTTATAATTTTTATTTATAATCTATAAATTTTTTTAATTTTTTCTTCTTTTAAAACGCATTTTTATTTTTAGCTTAAAAATTATTTTAATTTTTTTAAATTAATAATTATTTTTAAAAAATGACTTTAAAAATTGTAAAATCAAGAGGTCCAGGAAAAAGAGTAGCTGTTTTAATTGATTATAAAAAAGTTTTAACCACTGATGAACCGTACAAACCATTATTGATTTCTTTGAAAAAAAGGACAGCAAGAAACAACCAAGGAAGAATAACTACTCGTTTTAGAAAAAATCCTTATCATAGAAGACTTTATAGAATTATTGATTTTTACAGATTAGACAAATTAGATATTCCAGCAAAGGTTGAAACAATTGAATATGATCCTAACAGGACTGCTTTTATTATGCTTGTTTGTTATAAAGATGGAGAAAGAAGATATCATCTTGCTCCTGAAGGAATAAAAGTTGGAGATGAAATTATTTGTTCTGAATCAGCTCCATTAAAAATAGGAAATAGATTACCATTAAAAAATATTCCTCCAGGTACTGAGATTTATGAAATAGAATTAGTTCCTCGAGGAAAAGGTAAATTGGTAAGATCTGCTGGTAGTGCAGCGATTTTGATGGGTTGTGATGATAAATATGCTTTAATAAAGATGCCTTCTGGCGAAATTAGAAAAGTTTCAAAAGAATGTTATGCCACCATTGGTAGAGTTTCTAATGTAGATCATAGAAATGTTGTTAAAGGAAAAGCAGGAAGAAATGTTTGGAAAGGAAGACGACCTAATGTAAGAGGCAGCGCTATGAATCCCAGAGATCATCCTTATGGTGGTGGAGAAGGAAGAGCTACACGAGGAACTAGAAGACCAAAAACAAAATGGGGTAAAATTACTGGTGGTAGAAAAACAAGAAGAAAAAGAAGCCCATATAATAAATTAATAGTTTCAAGAAGAAGGGCTAAAAAATAAAAATGGGTAGAAGCATAAAAAAAGGTCCTTATATCAATCCAAAATTAATGAAGAAAATTAAAAAAGTTTTAGAATTACCAATTGAACAAAGAGATAAGGTTAAAATAAAAACTTATTCAAGAGATTCCGATATTATTCCTGAAATGGTGGGAATGATTTTTGAAGTTCATAATGGCAAGCAATTTATTCCTGTTAAAGTCGTAGAAGATATGGTGGGTCACAAATTAGGAGAATTTTCTCCTACAAGAAAATTTATAAAACATGGTGGTAAGTTACAAAGAGAATTAGAACAAAAAAAACTTAAAAAATGATAACAGTTCATCTAAGAAGATTAAATATATCTCCCAGAAAAATAAGACCCTTGAGTAAAATGTTAAAAGGAGTGGATGTTGTATTAGCAGAAAAACAATTATTTTTTTCTCCCAAAAGAGCTTCAAAAAGCTTGCTAAAATTATTAAGACATGGTATTGATGTGGCCGAAAAACAAAAAAATATAAAGAAAGGAGATCTTTATATTAAAAATATAATAGTAAATGAAGGTCCAAAATATAAAAGATTTAGGCCAATGTCTCGTGGTCATGTTGGTAGAATTTATAAAAGAACTTCCCATATAACTTTATATTTAGACAAAAAATTAAAAAAAAAAAAAGAAAAAAAAGAAATTAATTTTTCAGATAAAGATAGGTCTAAAGAGTTAATTAATCAAACAAAAAAATAAAAAAATGGGTCATAAAATTCCTGCTTATGCAAACAGATTAGGAATTAATGAATATTGGAAATCAAAATGGTTCTTTAAGAAAAACTACAGAGTTTTTTTGGAAGCTGATTTTTTGATAAGAAAAATTATTAGGGAAAAATTTAAAAATGCTTTTATAGTGGATATTTTTATAGAAAGAAAAGATAGAGAACATTGTAGGGTTATTATAAAAACACCAAGACCAGGAATAATTATAGGAAAGGATGGTCAAAGATTAAAAAAATTACAAAGAGAATTAAATAAAAAATTATCTATATTATTTGATGAATTTAAAATACCGCAACCAGCATTAGATATTAATGTTGAGGAAGTTAAAAGACCTACACTTTTTGCAAGCTTTAATTGTCATTTTATTGCTTCGGAAATAGAAAAAAATAAATCCGTTAGAGCTATTATGAAAAAAGCTATTGAAAGGATTAAGCAGAATAAGGAGGTAGAAGGTGTAAAAATTAGAATTTCAGGAAGAATTGGTGGCGCCAATATTCACAGAACAGAAAAATTAACATGGGGCAGAATGCCATTGTCTAAATTAAAATCGAAAATTGATTATAGTTTTTGTGAAGCTTTAACTAAATATGGAATCATTGGTATTAAAGTATGGATTTATAAGGGCGATATCAGTGAAATAAAAGAAGAATTATAAAATGTTACAACCTAGAAAAGTAAAACATAGGAAATGGATGAAGGGTAAGAGTTTAAAGAGAGATATTTCTATTTCTAATATAGATTTAAATTTTGGTGAATATGGTTTAAAAAGTTTAGAAGCCAAATATTTAAAAGATAAACAAATTGAAGCTGCTTTAAAAGAAATAAAAAGAATTTTAGGGAAAAAGGGAAGATTATGGTTAAAAATATTTCCTCATATCTCAAGAACAAAAAAAGCTGAAGGAGTAAGAATGGGAGGAGGAAAGGGTGACATTGATCATTATGCAACTTTTGTAAGGCCAGGCAATATTCTATTTGAGGTTGAATCAAGCGATAAAGATCTAGCTATTTCTGCATTAAAATCAGCAAGTTATAAATTGCCAATTAAAACAAAAATAGTTTCTAAAGATGAATATTAAAGAATTAAAAGAAAAAAAATTAACTGAACTTTTTAAAATTCTAAAAGACGAAAGAGAAAAGTTATTTAAATTAAAAATAGAAAAAAGTTTAAAAAAATTAACAAAACCCCATTTATTAAAAGACACCAAAAGAAAAATTGCTCAAATATTAACAATAATTAATCAAAAAAGGAAAAATGAGAAAAAGAGTTAAGGGAAGGGTTATTTCAGATAAAATGAATAAAACTATTGTTGTTGTTTCAGAAACTATTAAAAAACACCCTATTTATAAAAAGTATTATAAGCATAAAACAAAACATTACGTTCATGATGAAAAAAATGAAGCTAAAATAGGAGATGAAGTTTTAATTGAAGAAACTAGACCACTTTCACGTTTAAAAAGATGGAGATTGGTTTCAATATTAAAAAAGGTAAGCTAATTTTATATAATTTTAAGATTAATTTAGTTAAACGATGATAAAACATAGAACAATTTTAAAGGCTGCCGATAATAGTGGAGCCATAAAATTAATGTGTATTGGCTTTGTAGGTGTGGGCAATAGAAATGCTGCTCAAATTGGAGATATAGTTGTTTGCTCTGTAAAAGAATCAGAACCAGGAAAACAAGTTGAAAAAGGTCAAGTAGTTAAGGCAGTAGTTGTAAGACAAAGAAAACCTTTTCGAAGAAAAAATGGAACATGGATAAGATTTGATGAAAATGCTGTGGTTCTTTTAAGAAGCAAAGATGATTTAATAGGGAATAGAATATTTGGACCTATTCCTATAGAAATTAAACAAAAAGGATTTAATAAAATAGCTTCTTTAACAAAAGATTTTGTTTAATTAATAAGTTTAATTTTTAAAAAAATGAAAATTAAAAAAGATGATTTAGTTTTAATAGTAAAAGGAAAAGATAGAGGGAAAAAGGGAAAAATAATTAAATCTATACCCAAAGAAAATAGAGTAATTGTTGAGGGAATAAATTTAGTTAAAAAACACTTAAAACCCAAAAGAGGCGGAGAAAAAGGACAAATTATTGAAAAACCACAACCACTTTATGTAAGTAATGTAAAATTAATTTGTCCTATATGCAAAAAACCAACAAGAGTCGGATATACCCTTGAAAATAACAAGAAAAAAAGAATGTGTAAAAAATGTAAAGCTTCTTTTAATTAATTATTAAAATAATTATTTAAAAATGTTATATGAAGAGTTTAATAAAAAAATAAAAAAAGAACTAAAAGAAGAATTGGGTATTAAAAATTTATTAGCTGTTCCTACACCCCTTAAAGCTGTGGTAAATATAGGCATAGGAAAGATGGTAGTTAATAATCCTGATAATAAAGATAAGATTATAGAAGAAGCTATTTATGCTTTATCTTTAATTACAGGACAAAAACCTAAAATAGTTTCTGCAAAAAAATCTATTTCTGGTTTTAAGTTAAAGAAAGGTACTCCTGTTGCGGTATTAGCAACATTAAGAAAAAAAAGACTTTTCGATTTCATAGAAAGATTAATAACATATGTTTTACCCAGATCAAGAGATTTTAAGGGTATAAATAAAAATAACCTTGATAAGTATGGAAATTTAAATATTTCTTTTAGAGATATAAATGTTTTTCCAGAAGCAGTTTCTGATAAGATTAGGATGAATTTCGGAGTCCAAATAAATATTGTCTCTTTAGTTAAAAATTTAGATTATAATATTAAAATGTGGGAAAAATTAGGTTTCCCTATTAAAATTTGATTAAAAAATGCCCAGAAAAGCACAAAAAGTTAGATGGAGAAGACCAACTAAATTTAAAACAAGAAAAGTTAACAGTTGTTTTAGGTGTGGTCGTGCTAAAGGATTTATAAGAGATTTTGGATTATGCAGAATTTGTTTTAGAGAATTAGCCCATAGAGGATATTTACCCGGAATTAAAAAAGCATCTTGGTAAAAATGACTATTACTGATCCCATTGCAGATTTATTAACAAGGATAAGAAATGCTTGGAAGATAAAAAAAAATATAATTGTTGTTCCTTATTCTAATATTAAAATTGCTATTTTGAAGATTTTTAAGGAAAAAAATATTGTAAAATCAATCAAATTAAAGGAAGAAAATAACAAAAAATTTTTAATTGTTTATTTAAATTATATTAATAATAATCCACCATTTGAGGATTTAATTAGAGTTTCCAAGCCTGGTAGACGAGTTTACGCAGGTTATAGAGATTTAAAACCCGTAAGAAGTGGATATGGTTTTAGAATAATTTCTACCTCAAGAGGTGTAATGATTGATTCAGAGGCAAGAAAAAGAAAATTGGGAGGTGAAATTATCTGTGAAGTAATTTAATTAATTTAAATTTTTAAAAATGTCAAAATTGGGGAAAAAAGGTATTAAAATTCCAGAAAAAGTAAATTTAGAGTTAATTTCAGATAATTTTTTAAAGATAAAAGGACCCTTAGGAGAAGAAGAATATAAATTACCTGAAGGTTTTTTTGCTGAAATTAACAATAATGAAGTATTTATAAAGCCAGTTAAGGCAAAAGATTCAGCTAAGATAAATAAAAAAATAAAAAGATTATGGGGAACTACAAGAGCTATATTGAATAATAAAATAATGAGTACTATACAAGAATTTCAAAAAGTGTTGATTTTACAAGGATTGGGATATAATGCTGAAATAGTTGGTGATGAAATTAGATTTAAATTAGGGTTTTCTCACCCTATTATAGTTAAAATACCTCAAGATATAAAAGTAAAAATTGAGCCATTAAAAAATCAATTTAGAATTATTATAAGCGGAAGAGATAAAAAAAATGTTGGTGAGTTCGCTGCTTTTATAAGAAAAATAAAAGTTAGAGATATTTATAAATTAAAAGGATTTAGACATGAAGATGAAATTGTTAAGGTTAAACCTGTTAAAAAAGCAATTGGTAAGTAGATTAAATTAATCTAATTAAAAAAAATGATAAGATTAATATTAAGACGTAAAAAAATTAACAAATTTTTAAGAAGACTTATTAGAAAAAGAAGAACAAGAAGTAAAATTAAAGGAACACCAGAAAGACCACGACTATCTGTTTTTAGATCTAATATTCATATCTATGTTCAATTAATTGATGATTTATCAGGAAAGACTATAGCTTCTGCTTCTTCTTTAGAATTTAGAAATGAAAAAATGAGAGGTATTGATAAGGCAAGAAAGGTTGGTGAACTTATTTCACAAAGAGCGTTAGAGAAAGGAATTAAAAAAGTTGTTTTTGATAGAGGTGGTTATAAATATCATGGTCGTATTAAAGAACTTGCTGAAAGTGCCAGAAAGGGAGGTTTAGAATTTTAAATTTTTAAGAGATAAATTAAAATAGTTTAAGAATGATTAACAAAAAATCTGAATGGTCATATAAAGTTTTAGAGATAAAAAGAGTAACAAAAGTAACCAAAGGAGGTAAAAGGTTTAAAATTAGAGCCGTGGTGGTTGCTGGTAATAAAAACGGTAAAGTTGGGGTAGGTATAGAAAAAGGAGATGATGTTTCCCAAGCAGTAAATAAGGCGTTAAATAAAGCAATTAAAAATTCTATAAATGTCCCCATAATTAAAAATACCATTCCTTATGAAGTTTATGGCAAAGTAAGTGCTGCTAAAGTTTTTATAAAGCCTGCTAAATCTGGAACTGGAATAATAGCTGGTGGGTCAGTAAGGTTAGTTTTAGAATTAGCAGGCATAAAAAACGTTGTAGCTAAAATAATCGGTGTTACCAAAAATCCACTTACTAATTGTTTAAGCACCTTAGCAGCTTTATCTAAATTAAATAAATATGTAAAAAATGATGATACATCAAATTAAATTTAAATTAAAAAAAAGAAAAAGAATAGGAAGGGGAAAGATTGGAGGAAACTACTCTGGTCGTGGTATGAAAGGACAAAAATCAAGAGCAGGTAGAAGAATTAGACCAAGCGAAAGAGATTTGGTAATTAGAATTCCTAAACTTAGAGGTTTTAAATTTAAACCTCTTTCTCCAAAACCTTTAATAGTTAATTTAGGTAAGATTAACGAATTATTTAATGAGGGTGAAAAAATTGATATAGATTCTTTAGAGAGTAAAAATTTGATTAAAATCCCAAGATCTAAAAAAAGAGTTAAGGTAAAAATTTTATCAATGGGAGAATTAACTAAAAAATTTATTTTTTCTAAAGAACTTCTATTTAGTGAAAAAGCTAAAGAAAAAATAATTAATTCAGGTTCATCTATCGTTTAATGTTTAAAAATAATTTTTTTATAAATTTTTTATATTTATTTAAAGATAAAGATTTAAGGAGAAAGGTTCTTCTTATATTTATTTTTTTACTTATTTTTAGAATAATTGCTAATCTCCCCCTGCCAGATGTTGATTTAAATAGAATTAAAAATTTACTTCAGTCTAATCAATTTCTTGGTCTTTTAAATATTTTTACAGGAAGCACTTTATCAAATTTTTCTATTGCCTTACTTGGTTTAGGACCATATATTACTGCTATTATAATAATGCAACTTTTGACTTTAATATATCCACCTCTTAAACAAATGTATTATGAAGAAGGAGAAATAGGAAGAGCTAAATTTAATCAATATGCTAGAATTTTGACAATACCCCTAGCAATTATTCAGTCATTTGGTTTTTTAAAATTTTTAGAATCACAGGGCATAATTCAGTTTTTGTCTTTTTTTGATATTTTAAGAGATGTTATTTTAGTTACGGCCGGGACAATAGTTTTAATGTGGTTAGGAGAGTTAATAACTGAGCAAAAATTAACTAATGGTATTTCTTTATTAATTTTTTCAGGTATAGTAGCAGGCGGACCGCAATTAATACAACAATTTATAATTAATTTTAGTATTGATAAAATAAATACTTATATAATAGTAATTGTTTTATCTATTTTAATAACTGCAGGAGTTGCCTATATAACAGAAGCAGAAAAAAGAGTTCCTATAAATTTTGCTAAAAGAGTTAGAGGAACTAAAATATATGGAGGAGTCTCAAGTTATTTGCCTATAAAAATTAATCAAGCAGGAGTTATACCTATAATTTTTGCAATTTCAGTTTTACTTTTCCCTCAAACATTTTTTCAATTTTTAAGTGCACTGAATATATCTTTTGCTTCAAATATAGCTCAAGCTGCTAATAATTTTTTTCAAAATCAATTAATATTTTCTTCTCTTTATTTTATTTTAGTTTTTGGTTTTACTTATCTTTACACACTTATTACCTTTGAACCAAATGAATTAGCAAATAATTTTCAAAAATCAGGAGCATTTATACCAGGAATTAGACCAGGAAAGGAGACTGCTAATTATTTTAAAAATACTGTTAATAAGCTTAATCTTTTTGGTGGTTTATTTTTAGGATTTATAGCTATTCTTCCATATATTACTCAATTAATTACCGGCCTTCCTTTTGTAGGAATAGGAGGAACCTCTATTTTGATTTTAGTTTCTGTAGCTATAGAAACTATTAAAAAGGTAGAGGCAGAAGTAAGTTCAAGAATTGCTTATTAACTCATATTATCTTTATATGTTTTTTCTTTTGAAATTTTTACTTTTTTAAAAGTTTAATTAAAATTAAAAGTTAGTATATTATTCAGATTAAAATTAACTATAACCAAAAACAATAAGCCCGCGTAGCTCAATGGACAGAGCGTCTCCGTCCTAAGGAGAGGATATAGGTTCGATTCCTATCGCGGGCATTTTCTTTATTTTTATTCTTAACCACATCTCTTTTTTAAGTTTTTTATAATAAAAATTTTTTTATAAATTTATTAGAAATTTAAAATTAATTTTTTTATTAAACTTTACTTTTATGGCAAATTATATAATAATTTATTTTTTAGTGTGTTTTATCCACATTATTTCCAAAATTTTAAATTTTGACAAAAAAAATTTTATGTTTCAAAATAATATTAATATTAGATAAAAAAATTAAAATCAATATATGGAAAAAGATAAAGAAATATTTCAATCTTTACCAAACAGTATAGAAGCAGAAATAGCTTTATTGGGAGCTTTATTAATAGATCCTGAAGCTATATATAAAATTGTGGATATTATAAAAGCAGAAGATTTTTACAAACCTGCTCATCAAATAATATATAGTGCTATTTTTTATCTTTTTGAAAAAAGAGAATCCATTGATATTATAACTACCACCAATAGATTAAAAGAAATGGGAGAAATAGAAAATATAGGTGGACCAGCCTATCTTTTTGAACTAATAAATAAAACTCCTTCAGTAACTAATGTGGTAAATTATGCAAAGATAATTAAAGATAAAAAAGCCAGAAGAGATTTAATACAACTAACTTATGAATTTCAAAATTTAGCTTATGATGAAAATAAAAATTCTGAAGAATTGATAGATGAAGTAGAGGCTAAAATTTTTAAAGTAGCTGAAAAAGTTTATCCAAAAGAATTTTTACACATCTCACAATTTTTAGAAGAAGCTTATAAAAGAATTGAAGATTTACATACTCAAGATAAAAAAATTAGAGGAGTTTCAACAGGATTTCCACTTCTTGATGAATATTTAGGCGGTTTCCAAAAATCAGATCTTATAATATTAGCCTCTAGGCCATCATTAGGTAAAACTTCTTTAGCTTTGACATTTGCCAGAAATATTGCTATTTTGGAAAATAAACCTGTAGCTATATTTAGCTTGGAGATGTCTAAAGATCAAGTTATTGATAGATTATTAGCAAGTGAAGCTGGTGTAAGTTTATGGAGATTAAGAACAGGCAAGCTTTTTTATGAAGGAGAGTTAAATGAACTAGCTCTTATATCTGAAGCACTTGATAGATTAAATCAAGCACCTATATATATAGATGATACCCCCAATTTAAATACACTACATATAAGAACAATGTCAAGAAAATTAAAACATCAAATTGGAGAAATAGGCTTAATTATTATAGATTATCTTCAGTTGCTTAAGGCAAATAGGTTTTATGATAGCAGAGTTCAAGAAATAACAGAAATTTCAAGAAGCCTTAAAGAATTAGCAAGAGAATTAAATGTACCTATACTGGCCTTATCTCAACTTTCTCGGGCTCCTGAACAAAGAATTACCCAGGTTCCTAAGCTTTCTGATTTAAGAGATTCTGGCTCAATAGAGCAAGATGCAGATGTAGTGTTATTTATTCATAGACCTAAAGAAAGCGGGCAAATAGCACCAAGTAATCAATCAGATATTATTATTGCTAAACAAAGAAATGGCCCGCTTGGAGTAGTAACCTTATATTTTGACCCTGAATCTACATCTTTTTATAGTAGTGAACAAGCAATAGAAGAAATTGAACTTCATTAGATTAATTTTAATTTTTAATATATACAAATTATTTAAAATTTCTTAAAATTAAAATCAAAATGGGTGTTTTAGATTTTATTTTCAAAAAAAACTATATCAAGGAATGGCAACCTATTGTAAATAAAATAAACTCTTTTGAAAATAAATTTGAAAAATTAAGTGATTTAGTTTTAAAAGAAAAAACACAATATTTTAAAGAAAGAATTAAAAAAGGAGAAAAATTAGATGATCTTCTTCCTGAAGCATTTGCTCTTATTAGAGAAGCAGCCAAAAGAACTTTAAAACAGAGACACTACGATGTTCAGTTATTAGGCGGAATTGGGTTACATAAAGGTATGGTAGTAGAAATGATGACAGGAGAGGGTAAAACTTTAACTGCTACTTTGGCAGCTTATCTTAATGCTTTAACTGGAGAAGGGGTCCATATTTGTACTGTTAATGACTACTTAGCAAAAAGAGATACTGTTTGGATGGGTCAAATATATCATTTTTTAGGATTAAGTGTTGCTTGTATAGTACATGAACAGAGCTATCTTTATGATCCTACGTTTGTTAATACAAAAAAAGACGAAATTAGAGATATAGAAGGCAATTATTTGGTTTTTTATGATTATTTAAGGCCAATAACAAGACAAGAAGCCTATAAAGCAGATATTGTTTATGGAACCAATCATGAATTTGGATTTGATTATTTAAGAGATAATTTAGCTTTAAGTAAATTTGATTTAGTCCAAAGAAGTTTTAGTTATGCCATAGTTGATGAAGTAGACAGTATTTTAATAGATGAAGCAAGAACTCCACTGATTATTTCTGGATATCAACAAGAATCAAGTTCAATCTATCATTTTTTTAATAAAATTGCCCAAAGACTTACTAAAGAGATTGATTTTACTATAGAGGAAAAAAGAAAATCAATTTATCTTACCGAAGAAGGTCAAAACAAGGTAGAAAAAATCTTAGGATATAATCCTTATAAAGTTAATGATCTTCATTCAATACATCATTTAGAGCAAGCCTTAAGAGCTAATTATCTTTTTTTTAGAGATAAAGATTACGTAGTTAAAGATAATCAGGTTATTATAGTTGATGAATTTACCGGAAGATTAATGTGGGGCAGAAGATGGTCAGGAGGTTTACATCAAGCAATTGAAGCTAAAGAAAATGTTTATATTCAACCGGAAAGCAAAACAATTGCTCAAATAACTATTCAAAACTTTTTTAGAAAATATAAAAAATTAGCAGGAATGACAGGAACAGCAGCAACCTCAGCTGAAGAATTTTATAAAGTTTATAATTTAGAGGTTGTAGTAATTCCACCCAATAAACCTTCTAAAAGAATAGATCATCCCGATAAAATATTTTTAACTAATGAAAGCAAATGGAAAGCAATTGTTGAAAAAATTGTAGAACTTTATAATCAAGGCCGTCCTGTTTTAGTTGGTACTCCTTCTATAGAAAAAAATGAGTATTTGTCTAATAAATTAAAAGAAAAGAATATACCCCACTATGTTTTAAATGCCAAAAATCATGAAGAAGAAGGAAAAATTATTGCTCAAGCAGGTAAATTTAAAGCAGTAACTATCGCTACCAATATGGCAGGAAGAGGAGTTGATATTATTTTAGGAGGAAATCCTCCTGATGAAGAAAACGCAGAAAAAGTTAGACAATTAGGCGGCCTTTTTGTTTTAGGTACAGAAAAACACGAAGCAAAAAGAATAGATAATCAGCTTAGAGGAAGAGCAGGAAGACAAGGAGATCCAGGAGAAACACAATTTTATATTTCTTTAGAAGATGATTTAATTAGAATATTTGGAGGAGAAAAGATTAAAGCCCTATTAGAAAAATTAAATCTAAAAAATGATGATATTGTGATAGAACATCCACTAATTACAAAGACCATAGATGAAGCACAAAAAAAGATTGAAGGATTTAATTTTGATCTAAGAAAACATTTACTTGAATATGATGATGTTATAAATAGTCAGAGAGATAAAATTTATCAATATAGGAGAAATATTTTAATAGATGAAGTAGATTTAGAAAAATTTATTGAAAAAGAATTTGAGGAATTTTTAAAAGAAGATGAAGAAATTATTAAATTTAATCTAAAAATAGAAAATGTTGAAAAAGCAAAAATTGTGTTTTGGAATAAGTATAATACCCTAAAAGAACATTTTATTTATGAAGAAAAATTGTATACCTTTTTAAAAAGTACTATTTTAAGAACGCTAGATTACTTATGGACAGAACACCTAAGTTATTTAGAAGAATTAAAAGAAAGTATCGGATGGAGAGGTTATGCCCAAAAAGATCCGCTGGTTGAATATAAAAAAGAAGCCTTAGAAAGTTTTAATAACTTTTTTAGATTACTTCGAATAAATTTAATACAGTTTTTAGTAAATTTGGAATTAAAACAAAGTATGCCTAAAATAGATAGAAATAGCCCTTGTCCTTGTGGTAGTGGCAAAAAATGGAAAAAATGTGGGTTATTAAATACAGAAGAACATAAAGAAAATATGAAAAAATTAAGGCCGAAGGTTAATTAAAATTAATAAAATTAGTAATAAATATACTTTTTTAACCTTATTTTTATTATGTTTATTTTTACCTTTTTATTTTTTAAGCGCTCAATCCTTTTCAAGGGAATTTTATTTTTGTACAGATGAATATATTAACTTAATATATATGAGTAATGATGCTAATAAATCAATTTATATTACTTCTTTTGATATTAATAATAATATCCATATAGCTGATTCAAGAAATGGTGATACAAGAGAAGAAGGAGACAATCCAATTTCTATACGTAGTAATAGCAGGGCAAGAACAAATTTAAATGAAGCTTTAGAATTACATCGAAGATTAGATAGAATTTCTAAACTTTTGTATTCTTATGGTCATAATAGACAAAATGAACATTTAGGCTATCTTGCTCAAAAAGATAAAGTAAGAATAGTTCTTAAAAGAATAGTAGGAGATACTACTTTAGTTAATAAAATTGTTAATTTTAAAGAAAAATCAAAATATCTTTATATTTCTCCAAAACAAATTTTGGGAAGAAGTTATGGTTGCGGTAGAGGAGTAATTTTAATTGTTGAAAAAATAAACACTCCTCCAACTGTTGAAAAAATAAATTTTGATTATGATATTCAAAATAGTTTATTATATTTAAAAATAGATGTTGATGAACCATTAACAGAAATTAATTTTAAAATATTTGAAAGAAATAGAGAAATTTTTAGTTATTCATCTACTTCTCCCACTACTACTTCAGCTGATTTTGTTTATACTATACCTATTGATTTAATAAATCTACCACCTAATGTTCATTTAAAACTTGAATTAAAAATTAAAGATTTAGAAAGGGCAGAAACTATAAAAACTATCTCATTTAAAAATAGAGATTATATTTTTCGAAATCCTAAACTGACTGAAGTTTTGGTAGAGTCTATTGCCGCTTCAGCTGCAACTATTAAAGTTTTAACTACCAAAATAACAGAATCACCCAGAGATTTAAACACAAGATCATTTGTTCATTATGGAACTAATCCGTCAAATTTAAACCTAGTTAATACTTCTACAGCTAGAGAAAGATGTACCTTTAATAGAACTACCTATGATTGCGCTATTCATAGATTAACAAACCTTTCTTCATCAGCTGAATATTATTTTATGGTAAGATTAATTAATGAAGCTGATTTAGTTAACACTTCTTCTATTAGAAGTTTTAGAACAGTAGGATTACAACCACCAAAAGTTAAAGATTTAAGTGTTAATTTTAAAGAGATAAACAATTATTATTACGTTAATATATCAGGTAAAGTTATAGACGAAAATCAGCCGGTGGAGGTAAGAGCAGTGATTAATAATCGTAATATTCCTATAAATTTACGTAATATGATTTTTAATATTAAATTAAACTCTCAAGATCAAATTCCTGTAAACACTACTTCATTATTAAGAATAAATGTAAAAAAACAACCTTAATTTAGAAAGAATTTTAGAAATTATTTTACCTAAATTAAGAGATTAAGTATTTATTATTTAATAGAACAAATATATTATATTGGTAAAATGAAATAAAAATATTTTTGCTCCTTTATATGATATTAATAAATAATAACTCTTTTTGAAAGATTTCAAGAAATTAAAAAAGATGTTGAACATTTTGACTATAGAAAAGTAAATGAACAAATTAAATAATCAATTGAAGATTTACTTCAAAATAAACCAATTGATAAAAGGAAATATTCCCAAATTTCACCTAAAGTGTGGAGATTTTTAGAAAGTGAAACAATAAAAAATATACCCCAATCTGAATTAGAAGTTATTTTTCGTTACCCTTTATTATCACCGTCATTTAAAGAGCAAGAAGAAATTATAGAATCTATTCAATATCTTTTTATATTTCCTGAAAATTTAAGTAGAAGAAATTTAATAAAATACTCAATTTTTATGCTGATACTTGAAGAACTAAGAAAAAATAGAATATTATTTTTTACTTCAATTTTACTAAAATCCTTAAAATCAAAAATAACAGAAATTGAAAGATTAAAAAATTATCTTTAGATAAAATAAGAAAAATATTAAAAATAGATGAGGATATTAAAGATGAAGGTTTAATATATTTAAAAATATTAAAAATAGATGAGGATATTAAAGATGAAGGTTTAATATATTTTATTGAAAAAAGAAAATATTTTGAAGTTATTTATACCTTAGCTGTTCATTATGCCAAAGTACATTCTGAAGGTTTATCTTCTTTAGGTAAATTGGTTTCTTTAATAATCAAGGGTGATTATTATGAAAGAAGATATGATTTAGATGAAGATATCGTTTTTCGTTAGCTTTATCCATTATTTTCAGAAAATCCTCAGAAAGCCGAAGAAATTATATTAAAATGGAGAGATTACTATTTTAAATTTCAATTTATAAAGTAGGATAAAGAAAAAGGTGATTAAATTGAAAAAAATTGATTTAAAAGAATTGTGGAGATATGTTAAATTGGAAATATTTGAGTATAAACATTTTGAAATAATTTTTGACTTATAAGAATTTCAAAACACTGAAGAAAAAATCTTAAAAGAATTTAAAGAAAAATTTGTAAATTTTTTAAATTCAATTTTTATTTCAGAAAAAAAATATCACAAGAGGTTGGCAAGCTAATATCTTTAACAGAAGCTTTAATTTTGGATCAAAATGAGGAAAGAGATAATATTTTAAAAAATATTTTAATATACATCTTAAAAAGTTTATATTTGGAATATTTATACCAAAAAAATCTAAAGTTTTTAAAAAATCTAAATATGTAAAAGATCTAATTTTTAAAATAAAAAGATTAAATAATTATATTCAAAATCATTTTCAAAGTTTTGGCGAACTTTCTCTTTGGAAAGAAAATATTTTTGGATATTTAGGTAAAATTTTAGATAGGGAAGTAAGAATATTTAAAAAAATTATCATTTATATTTATTATTTTGCTGATAATCCTAAAAAACTATTTGAGATTGGTAAATATCCTGTATTTACTTGTCAAAGTTATGAGTCTTTAGATATTTACAATATTTCTTTATTAGGCTATGTTTTGGATGTTCACATTAAAGTTTTGGTTTTAAGAGAAATTGAAATAGAAACAGAAGAAGAATTAAACGAAGAAGATATAAATAATTTTAAAGTAGAAATGATTGATGAAGAAAGTGAAAAAATTAATATAATTTTTCTTAATGGTAAGAAAGTTGGGGGAAACTATCGAAACCAATATCAAGAATAATCGTTATCTTAGGTAAAAAGAATAATAAGACAGCCATTTTATTACAAACTATTTATTTAAAAGAAACATTAAGCTAAAAAGATAAAGATATTATAACTTTTTTATTAAATAATTCTTTAAGGTATTTGTTACATTCTTTAGTAGATTCCGGTGTTTTAATAGAAACTACTTATTCTTTTGGGGAACTTTATTTACCATTACCTCCATCTCGTAATCCAGCAGGATATTATATAGATGCCCTTCATTAATCAAAATATAGTTGATTTTAAGATACACTTGAAATATTAGCTGTTTTGTTTATAATAAATATATAAAAAGAAAAAAATAATAAAGTTTAGGAAAATTAAATTTTTCTTCTTATTATTTTTTAATTATTGATTTTATTTATTTTTTATATATTTTATTGTTTTTGTAAAAATTAAAATAAAAAGGAAAGTTTGGCAAGGGGTCCAAACTTTCCACAGTTTTTATTGATTATGAACATAAAACCCTTAAATGACTATGTTTTGATTGAGCCTATTAAATATGAGGAGGTCACCAAGGGAGGAATTATTATTCCAGATACAGCACGGGAAGAAAGGGCTATAAAGGGTAAAATTGTCGCTGTTGGCCCTGGAAAAATTAATGAAAAAGGCGAGAGAGTTCCGATATCTGTAAAAGAAGGACAAACAGTTATTTTTAAAAAATATGCACCAGATGAAATTAAGATTGATGATCAAGAATATTATTTTATAAGAGAAGATGATATAATGGCTATTTTGGAATAATTTTTATTTTCTATTATTTTTCTTTAAAAATATTTTTTAAAAGTCGTAATTAATGGTAAAAATAAATTAAACACAAAAATGGCAAAAGCAATAATTTTCGACGATAAGGCTAGAAACAAACTTTTAAGGGGTATAAATAAATTAGCAAATGCTGTAAAAATTACTTTAGGACCAAAAGGTAGGGCTGTAGTTTTAGACAAAGGTTATGGTTCTCCAACTATTACCAGAGACGGTGTAAGTATTGCCAAAGAAATTGAATTAGAAGATAAATTTGAAAATATGGGAGCTGAGTTGGTTAAAGAAGTTGCTTCTAAAACTAATGATGTTGCTGGTGATGGTACTACTACTGCTACTTTATTGGCTCAAATTTTAATTAACGAAGGCTTAAAAAATGTAGCAGCAGGTGTTGATCCTATAGGAATGCAAAAAGGAATGGAAAAAGCTATTGATTTAGTTTTAAATGAATTAAAGAATATTTCCAAACCTGTTTCTGGAAAAGAAGATTATGAGCATGTAGCTACTATTTCTGCCAGGGATGAAAATATTGGTAAGTTAATTGCAGAAGTTATTGGAAAAGTAGGTAAAGATGGTGTTGTTACAGTAGAAGAAGGTCAAACAATAGGAATAAATTATGAATTAGCAGAAGGTATGCAGTTTGATAGAGGCTATATATCTCCTTATATGATTACCAATCCTGAAAAAATGGATGCAGTTTTAGATGAGCCTCTAATTTTAATAACTGATAGAAAGATTTCTTCCATTCATGATTTAGTTCCTCTTTTAGAGAAAATAGTGCAAGGAGGAAGAAGGCCTCTTCTTATAATAGCAGAAGAGGTTGAGGGTGAAGCCTTGGCCACCCTTATAGTTAATAAATTAAAGGGAGTTTTATTAACAGTAGCTGTTAAAGCTCCAGGATTTGGAGAAAGAAGAAAAGAAATGTTACAAGATATTGCTATTTTAACAGGTGGACAAGTAATTTCAGAAGAGTTGGGATTAAAATTAGAGAATGCAGATATGCATCAATTAGGTGAAGCAAGAAAGGTGATAGTAAATAAGGATACAACAACTATTGTAGGTGGAAAAGGAAGAAAAGAAGATATAGAAGCGAGGATTGCTCAAATAAGAAAACAATTAGAAACTACAACTTCTGAATACGATAAAGAAAAACTTCAAGAAAGATTAGCAAAACTAGCTGGCGGTGTAGCTGTTATTAAAGTTGGTGCTCCTACAGAAGTTCAACAAAAAGAACTTCAACACAGAGTAGAAGATGCAGTTGCCGCTACCAAAGCAGCCATAGAAGAAGGTATTATACCTGGTGGAGGTGTGGCTCTAATTAGAACACTACCCCCATTAGAAAAATTAATTGATCAACTTAGCAAAGAAAATGTTCCTCAATATATTGGAGCTTCAATAGTAAAAAAAGCAATAGAAGCACCATTGAGACAAATTGCTGAAAACGCTGGTTTTGATCCATCAGTAGTTTTAGAAAAAGTTAAAGAAGGAAAAGACGATTTTGGTTTTAATGCTAACACTTTAAAATATGAAAATTTAATGAAAAGCGGTATTATTGATCCTACAAAAGTTACAAGAAGTGCTCTACAAAATGCAGGCTCAATTGCCAGTCTTCTTTTAATAACTCAATGTTTAATTTCTGAAATTCCAGAAAAAAAGAAAAATGACTCTCCTTCTATGCCAGATATGAGTGAAGAATATTAAAATATTAACATTTAATGAAAATAATCAATAAGGTTAAACTTATTTTTTATATTTTAATTGTAATTTTTATTTTTCTTTCTTTAAATTTAGTAGATAATTTAATCAAGCTTAAAGAAAAATTAGAAAAAGAAAAATTGCAAATTTTCCTTTCAGTAGGAGCATCATATTTATTGGTTAAAGAAATAGGTGGTAATAAAGTTATTTTAAATGCTCCTAGAGTTATATTTCAAAAAGCACATGCCCATGATATAGAATTTTTACCTTCCGATATAAAAAATATTAATAATTCTCATATTGTTTTACTTATAGGTTATGATTTTGATAATTGGGTTTTAGATTATCTTAAAAATACTAATACAAAAGTATTTTATCTAAATAGCAATATAGAACCTATTTATTATAATAAAAATAAGATAAATCCTCATTATTGGCTATCACTCGATAATTCTATAAAATTAGCTGAAAATATATATAATATATTATCTACACTTGATTCTCAAAATAGGTTTTATTATCTAAAAAATTTTAATAACTTTGTTCATAAAATAAATGAGGTAAAAAACAGATATCAACCTTTATTTAAAAGTTTATCTAACAAAAAGATAATTACAACCCACCCTTCATTTGATTATTTATCAAAAGATCTTGATTTAAATATAGTGTTTACTTTAAAAAATTTAGAAGGTCAAGATATTTTACCCCAAGACGTTCTTAAACTAAGCAAAACTATAAAAAAAGAAAATATCAAAGTTCTTGTTTTAGAAGAAGGTTTTGAAGATAATTTTTCTTTGCAAGTTTCTCAAATCTTTAATTTAAAAATTGCTTATGTTGATCCAATGGAAAGTTTGAAAAATATTAATTTAAGTTATGTTGATATCTTACAAAGAAATTTAGATTCAATTTATAATTCTTTAAAATGAAATTATTAGAGGTTAAAAATTTATCTGTTAAATTAGATAATAAAATTATTTTAAATAATATAAATTTTTATGTTAACAAAGGAGAGATAGTTTCTATTATAGGTCCAAATGGAGCAGGGAAAACTACCCTACTTAAGGCAATTTTAGGATTACTGGATTGTGAAGGGGTTGTTAAATATAAAAATGATAATATTAAAAAATATTTAAATGAAATAGAGTATATACCACAAAGTTTTAATTTTTTAAAAGATTTTCCTATAACTGTTGAAGAATTTTTAAAATTAAGATACATAAAAGAAAAAGATTATTATGAAAAGATTGTAAAAGAAATCGGCGTTTATCGTTTTTTAAGTAAAAAAATAGGCGATATTTCTGGTGGAGAACTTCAAAGAGTTTTAATTTGCCGCGCTTTAATTAATAAACCTGAATTGATCTTGATGGATGAACCAACAGCTGGAATTGATATTGAGGGAGAAAAAAGTTTTTACGAAATTTTAAATCACCTAAATAAAGTTCATAAAATTACAGTTATTTTTGTTTCACATGAACTAAATATAGTTTTAAACTTTGCACAAAAGGTTATATGTGTTAATAAAAACTTAATATGCTTTGGAAATGTTCCTGAAGAAATGACACAAAAAACAATCGAGTTGCTTTACGGAAAAGATTACACTTTTAAACTGCACAATCATGAGAATTAGAGGTTTAAAAAACTTTTGTAATATTTTATCAGATAAAATCAATAATAGCAAAAAAATTTTAATAATTTCTCATACCTCTCCTGATCCCGATTGTTTGTTTTCTCAGCTTGGTATCTTTTATATATTAAAATATAAATTTAAAAATAAAGATTTTTTTCTTTTTAATCAAGATTATAATTATCGTAAAGATTTTTTAGTTAATTTTTTTCCTCAATTAAGATTAATTAAAAATAAAGTAGATAATATAAATAATTTTGATTTAATTTTAGGCGTTGAAATTACAGATAACAAAAGAGGGGGCATAGATATAAATTGGAATCATATAAATTCAGAAAAATTGTTAATTATAGATCATCATAAAGTTTTTAATCTTAAAAACTCAACTTATTATTTAGAAGAAAACGCAGACTGTTGCACTTTTATTGTTTATAAAATAGCAAAAATTATGAAATACGAAATTAATGAAGATTTTAAAAAATTTATTATAATGGGAATAATAGGTGATACTGTCGGCTTTAGATATATAAAAAATAAAGAAACATTTGATTGTTTAAGTAAAATTTTTGATAAAGATATTAAAATTAACGAGTTATATAAATTAATTTTTGGTTTTGATATTAGGTTAATAAAAAGATTTTATGAAATTTTTGAAAATTTAAAATTTTATAAAAATTTAAGATTGATATTTTTAAAATTTAAAAATGATAAAAAATTTAGAAAGATAAAATCATTGCTTGAATTTTTTAGACTTTTTAGAGAAGTAGATACAGTAATTTTTCTTTCTCAAAAAAATAATATAACTTATGGTCATTTAAGATCAGATGTTCTTGACGTTTCTAAATTGGCCAAATATTTTGGTGGTGGTGGTCATAAATATTCATCAGGATTTAGTACAGAAGAAGACATAGATAAAGTAGAAAGAAAAATTTTAAACTTGATACGATCATTATAAAATAAATTAATGATTAATGGAATTGTTTTATTTTATAAGCCTAAAAATTTTTATTCTTCTCAAATAGTTAATTATTTTAAAAAATTATCTAAAAATAAGGTTGGTCATGGAGGTTCTTTAGATAAATCAGCAGAAGGGTTAATTATTTTAGGTATAGGAGAATTTACTAAATACTTGAATTATTTTTTAAAAAAAAGCGTAAAAACCTATTTAACTGATATTATGTTTGGCTATTATTCAAAAACTTATGATACAGAAATTGAAAGTGAAGTTAAAAAAGTTAGTGATTGCCAACCCACCCTTGAAGAAATAAAAATGACTTTATTAAAATTTAAAGGTAAGATTAAACAAACACCACCACTATATTCTGCTGTGAAAATAAAAGGTATCCCTGCTTACAAGTTGGCAAGAAAAAATATTAATTTTAGCTTAACAAAAAGAGAAGTTATTCTTTATGATTATGAACTTATTTCTTTAAAAAATAATATATTAACAATTAGAATAAAAACTAGTTCTGGTTTTTATGTAAGAAGTTTTGCTTTTGATTTAGGCAAAAAGTTAAATTGCTCAGCTATTACTTCTTATATTTTAAGAGAAAAAATAAATAATTTCTCAATTAAAAATGCCTTAAAATTTGAAGATATTGATAAAAATTTTTTAGGTATTTATGTTAGATTTTATGGCTTAGTTCAAGGAGTAAATTTTAGATATTTTTGTTTTAAGCAAGCTGAAAGATTTTCAATTAAAGGTTATGTTAAAAATCTTAAAGATGGAAGTGTTAAGGTAATTGCTCAAGGAAAATTAGATAATTTAGTTAATTTTTACAATAATATCAAAAATGGCTCTCCACTTTCAAAAGTAGAAAAAATTATTCCTATTTGGTATAAACCTAATATTAATTATTCGTCGTTTAAAATTATTTAATTTTTTATATTATTTATTTTTAAATAATTATTTTAAATATTTATTATCTAAAACAATAAAATAAACCTGGCTAAAATAAAATCAATTATTCCATAAAGAATAACAAAAATTAAAGTAAATATAAAAATATTAAAAGTTAATTCGTATGTTTCTTTCCATCCCAACCATCTTACCTTTTTTAATTCATTGACTGAATCTTTAATATAATTTTTGATTCTTTCTACCATTTTTAAAGAGCAATAATTTCTGGTTCTTTATTTTTAATTTTAAAAACAATTTTTTGTCCTTGTTTAATTTTATTAGAAATTAATTTTTCTGCTAAAGGATTTAAAATAAATTTTTGAATTGCTCTTTGAAGAGGCCTAGCTCCATACTCTTGATCAAATCCTTTGTCTATTAAAAATTCTTTTATTTCTTCATCAAAATCAATTTTAACTCCCTTTTTTATAAGCATATTTTTAACTTTTTGTAGTTGTATTTCAATAATTTGTTTTAGACTATCTTTATTTAATGGCTTAAAAACAATAATTTCATCTATTCTATTTAAAAATTCTGGCTTAAAAAAGTCTTTTAAAGATTTTAATGCTTTTTCTTGAAAATCTTCAAATTCTTTTTTTTCTGATCTTTCAAAGCCAATAGAACCTAATTTTCTAAAATAATAACTTCCTAAATTAGAAGTCATTATAATAATAGTATTTCTGAAGTTAACCGTAAAACCCTTGCTATCTGTTAATCTACCCTCATCTAATATTTGTAATAAAACATTAAAAACTTCAGGATGAGCTTTTTCTATTTCATCAAAAAGAATAAGACTATAAGGTCTTCTTTTTACAGCTTCTGTTAATTGTCCTCCTTCTTCATAACCGATATAACCTGGAGGTGAACCAATTAATTTTGCTACTGAATGTGCTTCCATATATTCAGACATATCAATTCTAATCATTGCTCTTTCATCATTAAACATAAATTCTGCTAAAGCCCTAGCAGTTTCTGTTTTTCCTACGCCAGTAGGACCTAAAAATATAAATGAAGCAATAGGTTTTTTCTCATCCGATAAGCCAGCCCTTGCTCTTCTTATAGCATTAGCTACTGCTGATACAGCTTCTTCTTGTCCTATTACTCTTTGTTTTAATATGTTTTCAGCATTTAATAATTTTTTAGCTTCATCTTCTAAAATCTTCGACACAGGGATACCTGTCCATCTTGAGACAATTTGAGCTATATTTTCTTCTGTTACTTCTTCTTTGATATATTTAAGTTTATCTTTTTTAATATTTTCTTCAATTTCTTTTATTTCTTTTTTAATTGAAGGTATTTCTCCGTAAATAATTTCCGCTACTCTTGAAAGATTGCCGGCGTTTTCTTGTTCATCAACTTCTCTTTGTAAATCTTCTAATCGTTTTTTAAGACTATTGTATCTTTCCTTAATACTTTTTTCTTTTTGCCACTCTGTTTCAAGTTTTTCTTCTTCTTTTTTTAATTTTTTTATTTTTGAATCTATTAGTTTTAGTTTTGAAGAAGAAGCTTCTTCTTTAATTAAAGCTTCTCTTTCAATTTCTAATTTTCTAATTTCTTTTTTTATATTTTCTAACTCAAAAGGAATACTTTCTGCTTCTAATCTTAAGCTAGCTGAAGCTTCATCAATAAGATCAATAGCTTTATCTGGTAAAAATCTATCTGTAATATATCTCATTGATAATTCAACAGCAGACACAATAGCACTATCTGTTATTCTAATTCCATGATGTATTTCGTACTTTTCTTTTAATCCTCTTAAAATAGCAATTGTATCTTCTTTTGATGGTTCTTCTACTAAAACAGGCTGAAATCTTCTTACCAAAGCCGGATCTTTTTCAAAGTATAATTTATAATCTCTTAAAGTAGTAGCTCCTATTACCTGAATTTCACCTTTTGCTAAAGAGGGTTTTAATAAATTAGAAGCATCAATTGCTCCTTCAGCAGCTCCTGCTCCTACTAAAGTGTGAGCTTCATCAATAAAGATAATAAATTTACCAGGATTAGTTTTGATTTCTCTTAAAATAGATTTTAGCCTATCCTCAAATTCTCCTCTATATTTTGCTCCAGCTATTAATGCTCCTAAATCTAAAGAAATAATTTCTTTATCTGATAAAGAATAAGGGATTTCTTTATTGACTATTTTTTGTGCCAAACCCTCTACAATTGCTGTTTTACCAACACCTGGTTCCCCTATTAATATAGGATTATTTTTTGTTCTTCGAGAAAGAATTTCTATAATTCTTTTAATTTCTTTCTCTCTTCCAATTATAGGATCTAATTTTTTTTGTTTGGCCAAATTATTTAAGTTTATACTATATCTTTCTAAAGCTTTATATTTAGTTTCTGGCGCTTCATCAGTAATTTTACTACCTTTTCTTAAATGAAGGATTATTTTTGATACTCTTTCAGTTGTAAGGCCAAATCTTTCTAAAATATAACGCGCTACCGATCTAATTTCTGTTAAAGCTAAAAATATATGTTCTACGGAAATAAATTCATCATTTAATTTTCTTGCAATAATGGAAGTTTGATCTAAAATTTGAAATGTTTCTTGTGATAAATAAAGCTGAGAAATATTGGTGATTGAAAATATTTTTGGAATTCTATTTAATTCTTCCTCTACAACTTTAATTAAATAATTTTTATCTACCTTTGTTTCTAACAAAATATCGTCAATTATAGTTTCTTCTAAATTTAATAAACTATATAATAAGTGCAATCCTTTTATTTCTGAATGGTGAAACTTTAGTGCTAAATCTTGAGATTTTTGTAATGCTTCTTGGGCTTTTAAGGTGAATTTATTAAAAGAAAACATACCTATAATTTTAATTTTAATATAATTAATTTTATTTTATCTTAATAAAATAAAAAAGTCAACTAAAATTCTAATTAACAATGTTTTCTTTTACTCTAATTTTTAAATTAGCCTTAATATCAAAACCTAAATTAATATTTATATTAAAAATACCGGGTTCTTTAATGGGTGAATCTAATTCGATTTGATTTTTGTTTATATTAATATTTTCTTTTTTTAAAAAAGAAATTATGTCATTTTTGGAAATAGAATTATAAACTTCTTTGTTGCTACCAATTTTTAAATAAGTTGTAAATGTTAGTGTTTCAATTTTTTCTTTTAATTCTTTTAATATTTCTTTCTTTTTTTCTAATCTTTTTTGGTTTAATTCTTTAAAAAATTCTAATTTATCTTTATTATTTTTATTTATAATGATACATCTTTGTAATCTAAATAAATACAAAGCAAAGCCTCTTTTTAATTTTACTATCTCACCATATTTACCTACATTTTTAATATCATCAGTGAGCATTACTGGTATTTTCTTTTCCTTCTTTTTCTTTTTTGCTATTTTTATTTTCATTTTTTATTTTTTAGTTAATATTTTTAAAGCTTCTTCTAAGATAACATCTTTATCCTCATTATAATTTACCTCTATCTTATAATCAGGCTCTAAACCGTTACCTTCTAATTTTTTACCATCAGGAGTTAGCCAATAGGCAACTGTTAATTTAAGCATATAATCATCTATATTAAATATTTGTTGAACAGTACCCTTGCCAAAAGTTTTTTCGCCCATTAATTTATAACCTAAGTTATATCTTAAAGAAGCAGCAAATATTTCAGCTGCTGATGCTGTGCCTTTATTTACTAAAATAATTACTTTATTTTTATCATAATTAAAAATTCTGTTTTTCTTTGATATTACTGTTTTTTCTCTTTTTTCTTTACCCCATAATTCTTTTAAGATAATCACATTTTTGGGAACAAACATTTCAGAAGTTTCTATAGCTGAATCTAAAAATCCACCCGGATTGTTTCTTAAATCTATTATTAATTTTTTTATATTGTTTTGAGATAAATATTTAATAGCATTTTTAAGTTCATCAACTGTATTTTTATTAAAAGTATTTATTTTTATATAGCCTATATTATTTTCCATAATTTTACTTGTGACTGCCTTAATTTTTATTTCCTCTCTTTTTATAATAAAATCTTTGTGATTATTCCATTTTTCTCTAAATATTGTTAATTTTACCTTTTTGCCACATTCGCCTCTTATTTTAAAAACTGCTTCTTCTAAAGACATATTAGAAGTATCTTCATCGTTTATTTTTAAAATCATATCACCAGCCCTAAGACCATTTTTTTCTGCAGGACTTTTCTCAAGTGGCGCAATTATAGTAAGAATGTTATTTCTAATTCCAATTTCTGCACCAATTCCACAAAATTTACCATCCATATCTTCATTAAATATTTTGGCTTGTTTGCTGGTGTATATATCTGAGTAAGGATCTCCTAATGATTTAATCACACCTCTTATAGCCTCAAAGGCAGCTTTATCAGGATTTATTTTATCTTGTTCGATATAGTAATTTTTAATCTTATTCCATGTTTTATTTAATAAATCGTTATATTTTGCATCGAATTCAGAACCAAAAAAATTTGTTGTAAGAACACTATTGGCTATTTTATCTACACTTAAACTTATAGCTAAAGCTACATTTAAGGTTAAAATTAATATAAGGGTTAAAATTTTTATTGTTTTAATAGATGTTTTCTTCATGTTTTACTTTAAAATAAATGGTTTAATTTTAAACAAAAAAAATATTAAAGAAAATAGCGCTTTAGTTTATATTTTAACAAAAGAATTAGGCAAAATCAAAAGTGTCATAGAAGGGGTTAATAAACCAGAGAGTAAACTTATTTCTATCATACAGCCAGGAACATTTGGGAGATTTTTTATAGTAAAAGAAAATGATAATCATAAAATTTTATCTTGTCTCCCTCTTAAAATACCAATCAAAGTATTTTTAGTTGCTCCCTATCAATATTTATGGTCTTTAAGATTATTAAATAATTTTAATTTTTTTGAAATTTCAGAAAACTTTTGGAAGTTAATATACAAATTAGATTATTTTTTGATTAAAAATAAAATCTCTTTTCCTTTATGGTTTTTATTAAAAATATTTGATGAGCTTGGCATACAAATTAATTGGTTAACCTGTAGTAATTGTTTTAAAAATTTATATAATTTAAACAGAGATGTATTTTATAAAAAATCTTCTTTTTATTGTTTTAAATGCAGAAAAATTGCTTATGAAAAAATAGATTTTAAATATTACTCTAAAATTATATACATAATTAAAAAAGATTATTTTTTGAATTTAAAAGATAAAAAAATTTTAAATATAGTTAATAAAATAATTAAAAACCACCTTAGGGAAATTAGATTGTAGATTATAATTTAAAAAATAACTTCATATTATGGAAGAAGAAAACAAAAATTTTGAAAATTTGGGAGAAAAATTAGAAAAAGAATTATATGGGCAAATACCTTCTGAAAGAAGAGGTAGGGTAAAAAAAATTTGGGGTGTTAGAAAAAATACCCCAAAAGAAGATTATTGGTCTGTTGATTTTCAACCAAGCCTTTTTAGTTTTTTAGATAGTATTAACCTAAAAAAAATTTTATTTTTAGTTCTATTGCTATTTTTAATTAGTAGTGGTATTTTTGCTTATATGTATTATTTTAGAGGAATTTATATAAAAGGAATTGGTTTTGATATAATAGGACCCAAAGAAGTTAATTCTTTAAATCCCTACGAGTACAAAATAAAAATTTCTAATAATTCAAATATTAATATAAAAGATGCATACTTAGAATTGAAACTCGATGAGGGTGTTTACAGTTATGATGATTTGGAAACAGATAATTTATCATATAGTCTCGGAGAATTAATGCCTAAAGAAACAAAAGAAGTTAATTTCAAGCTGATTTTTATTGGAAAATCAAATGAAAATGTTTCTCTTAGAGGTAATTTAGTATATAAAACACCTACCAAAAATCAAACATTTAACATAAACAAAGAATTTGTAGTTAATATAAAGAAAGAACCTATTTCTTATCAATTTTTTGTTCCTTCACAAGTTTTTGTTAACGAACCATTTATGATTTCTTTTAAATTTAGTAATAGTTCAAATCAAAATTTTGATTTTAACTTAGATTTTCAGCCTGATAATAATTTTGAATTTGTTTCGATAGCTCCCCCTCCTGAAGAGGGGACAAGATTTAAATGGAATTTTAATAATATTTCTCCTGGTAAAAATTACGAAATAAATATAGTTGGCAAATTTATTAATTTTATAAATAAACCCGTTTTATATTTTTATCCCAGAATAATTTTTAAAAATAAATCTTTTAAATTAAAAGATTATGTTTTAACCTTAAATATTATTGAAAGTCCTGTTGTTTTAAATATAACTACAAATAAAGAAGGGCAGTTAGTAGAATTAGGTGAAACTGTTGTTTATAATATAAATTGGCAAAATAAAAGTAGAATTAGTCTTAATAACGTTCAAATTAAGGCCTATCTTGAAGGTTATTTTGATATGGAAAGTTTATCTACCGATGGTTATTTTTCTCCTATTGAAAATTCTATTATATGGAACGCTCAAAATAAACCTGAACTTTATAATTTACAACCTAATTCTTCTGGAAATTTAAATTTTTCTATTAGAACCAAAAAGAAATATGAAACAGGAGCTAAAGATTTATTTTTGAAAGTTAATGCAGTTTTAGAAACAACATCTATTCCTCCTGAAGTTCAAATTTTATCAAATAAATTGTCAATAGAAACTCAAAATACTAAAATAATTCCAGGTAAAATAGATGCTAAAACTTCAGCTTTGTATTATGATAATAATTTTATTAATAGAGGAGTTTTCCCCCTAGAAAAAGGTAAAGAAACTACATTAACTTTTTATATAGATATTTCTACTTTAGGAGAAGATTTTGAAGATATTATTATTAAAACAAAAATACCTATAGGTGTAAAATTAACAGGCAATTTCGCTCTTAATACTGATGCTAATAATCTTCAATATAATGAAGAAACAGGAGAATTTATTTATAGAATTGATGCCCTATCTACTGGTTATGGAGATATTTATTCCCCCTATAGATTAGCTTTTCAAATAAGTGTTTTACCACCACTTTATGGAGAATTTAGAAATTTTGTAATTATTCCCACAGTAACATTAAATGCTAAAGGAAAATATTCAGGCAAAATGTTTGAAGAAAAAACAAATCCTATTACTATTTTAGATGTCAATAGACTAAGAACAAATGATTAATAAGGTTGAAAAAATTATCAATATTGCTCAAAAAAGGGGATTTATTTTTCATTCAGCAGAAATTTATGGTGGCTTAAAGGGTTTTTATGATTATGCTCATTTAGGAGTACTACTTAAAAATAAAATTAAGAATTTATGGTTAAAAGAAGTTGTTTTTAAAAGAGATGATATTTTTTTAGTTGAAAGCTCAATAATTGGTCCAAGAAAAGTTTATGAAGCTTCTGGTCATATTGAAAGTTTCCAAGATCCATTAGTTGAATGTAAAAATTGCCATAATCGTTTTAGGGCTGATCATTTATTTAGGGGAGAATATGGAGAAATTAAGTTAAAAGATAATAAACCACTATGTCCTCTTTGCTCAGGTGAATTAACAGAAGAAAGAAAATTTAATTTAATGTTTAAAACTTATGTTGGTCCTGTTGAAGAATTGGCTTCTGAAGCTTATTTAAGACCAGAAACTGCTCAAGGTATATTTTATAACTTTAAAAATATTTTAAATTCAATGAGAGCAAAATTACCATTTGGTATTGCTCAAATTGGTAAAGCTTTTCGAAATGAAATTACCCCAAGAAATTTTATTTTTAGAATGAGAGAGTTTGAGCAGATGGAACTTGAATTTTTTGTTCATCCTAATGAAGCAGATAAATGGTTTAATTATTGGGTTAAAGAAAGATATCAATTTTATTTAAAACTAAATATTAAAAAAGAAAATATAAGAAAGAGAAAGTATTCAAAAAAAGAATTAGCACATTATTCTCAGGATACCATTGATATTGAATATAAATTTCCATGGGGATGGGATGAACTTGAAGGTATTTCTAATCGAACTAATTATGATCTTAGGCGACATAC